>WBZP01000621.1_pt1 | contig 47352 bp, 44 predicted proteins | sample 5204301 | NCBI WGS metagenome assembly WBZP01 (sample SAMN12412401, study PRJNA552823) | activated sludge metagenome | isolation source: activated sludge from nitrification reactor of wastewater treatment plant... | place: USA: Pennsylvania | collected 2017
GAACAGTCAGTCAGGTTGCGGTACTACACTCTGCATGTTGGGGTGGTCGGCATTCGACCGGTTCTGTCGTCTTGAGAGTGGAGTGGTGAGCAACTGATGGGTCTGTTGACGGGCATCTCCGGACCCGAGGACCTCCGCGCTCTGGATCTTGCTCAATGTGACTTGTTGGGCAGTGAGATCCGCGATGAGTTGATCCGTACTTGCGCTCCCAGGGGCGGGCATCTGGGCCCCAATCTCGGCGTGGTCGAGTTGACGATGGGCATCCACAGGGTCTTTGAATCCCCGCGCGATCGGGTCATCTTCGACACCGGTCATCAGGCTTATGTGCACAAGATGCTCACAGGTCGAGCCACAGAGTTCGACACCCTGCGCACTGAGGGCGGGCTCTCCGGCTATCCCAGCCAGGAGGAGTCTGAGCATGATGTAGTCGAGAACTCCCATGCATCCACCTCACTTTCCTATGCGGATGGCTTGGCAAAGGCCTACGCAATCCGTGGCGAGCCCAGACACGTGGTTGCGGTCATCGGTGATGGTGCACTCACTGGCGGGATGGCCTGGGAGGCCCTCAACAACATTGCGACGGGTGATGATCGGCGTCTCGTGATCGTGGTCAATGACAACGGTCGCTCCTACATGCCAACAGTCGGTGGTCTGGCTGACCACCTGACCGCCCTCCGCACCAATCCGCGCTATGAACAGGTCCTCGACCAGGTGAAGAAGCGCCTCAATGAGGTCCGGGGCGTGGGTCCTGCTGTCTACGACGCGCTGCATGCCATGAAGAAGGGGATGAAGGATGCCCTTGCGCCTCAAGGACTCTTCGAGGATTTGGGGCTGAAGTACGTTGGACCAGTTGACGGGCACGACCTCAAGGCGGTGGAGACTGCGCTGGCCCAGGCCAAGCGATTCGGTGGGCCGGTGATTGTCCATGTCATGACTCGAAAGGGTTTTGGATATGAACCAGCTGAGCAAAACGAAGCCGACCAGTTCCACCAGATCGGCCCCTTCGATGTGGCCACGGGCAAAGCGCCCGCCAAGGGACGGATCTGGACGGATTATTTCGCCGAGGAGATGGTGGCGCTAGGCCGAGACAGGCAAGACGTGGTGGCGATCACCGCTGCGATGTTGCATCCGGTGGGTCTGGGGAGTTTCGCGGCTGCATTCCCGGAGCGCACCTTCGATGTAGGCATTGCTGAGCAGCATGCGGTCACCAGTGCCGCCGGCTTGGCCATGGGTGGTCTGCATCCGGTCGTGGCCATTTATGCAACCTTCATGAATCGTGCTTTTGACCAAGTCTTGATGGATGTGGCCCTACACCGCTGTGGGGTCACGTTTGTCCTGGACCGCGCCGGTGTCACGGGCACAGATGGTGCCAGCCACAACGGGATGTGGGATCAATCCATCTTCCAAGTCGTGCCCGGCTTGTCCATTGCGGCTCCACGCGACGGGGCTCGGGTGCGTGAACTCCTGCGCGAGGCCGTTGCGATCGAGGATGCTCCTACGATCGTGCGCCTGCCCAAGGGTGCGCCCGGAGACGACATTCCCACCCTCGACAAGGTCGGGGGCATGGATGTGATCGGACGCAGTGGTGCTCGCGATGTGCTCCTGTTGGGGGTCGGTTCCATGGCAGCAGTGTGCGTTGAGGTCAGCAAACGCCTCACAGATCAAGGCATTGGTGTCACCGTGATTGACCCCAGATGGGCCAAGCCATGGGATCCGGCGGTGGTTGACCTTGCTTCCGACCATCGACTAGTCGTGTGTGTCGAGGACAACGGTGTCGTCGGGGGAGCAGGTGCGACTCTGCTGCAGTTGCTCAATCAGGAGCGGGTGGAGACGCCGGTGAGATTGCACGGGATTCCTCAGGAGTTCTTGGCGCATGCTGAGCGGGCCTCCATCCTCGAACGGATCGGATTGACCCCGCAGGCACTGGCACGAGGCATTGTCGAAGATGTGAGTGCCCTTGATGCCAGCGGTGCCCGGGAATGGGTCAGCGGCACCTAGGGTTTGAATATCCGTAGTCATTGTCAACGCGACCAGCAACACGAGTTTAGGAGTAGTAGTGGTTGACCAGCCGCGCAATCGAGACGTGCACATCATTGATGATGTGCCCGAGCTCAGGGGTCGCGACAGTGGCCCAATCCTGGTGGTCTCACTCGACGGTTTTCTTGATGCTGGTCGGGCTGGTGCCATAGCGACCGAACACCTGCTGGGGCAGGCAGAGTCACGAGTCGTGGCCAGTCTCGACATCGACTCCTTCTATGACTACCGCAGCCGCAGGCCACCCTTGTCATTCGTTGAAGACCACTACGAGTCCTATGAGGCGCCGCGGCTGGTGACTCGGATCGCGACTGACGCCGATGGTCAGCCCTTCTTGTTGTTGCATGGGCCCGAGCCTGACCTGCGCTGGGAGGCGTTCGCGGTGGCGATGCGACATGTAGTGGAGCACTTCGGTGTACGACTGACCGTGCAGATGGGCGCAGTGCCAATGGCCGTGCCTCATACGCGGGCCGGACACCTGACCCATCACGCGACCGACAAACGGATGATCCTCAGCGAAAACATTTGGTCGGGTGAGTTGAGGGTCCCGGCAAGTGCGCAGTCCCTGCTGGAGATTCGCTTCGGCGAGTGGGGGCACGATGCGATGGGTTTCGTGGCGCATGTGCCCCACTATTTGGCCCAGACCGAAGACAAGACTTCGTCATTGCGCCTGATCGAAGCGCTGCAAGTGATCAGTGGTTTGCGATGGGACAACTCCGAGTTGGAGCGCGCTGCAGCAGCCAATCGAGATGACATCGCTGAGCAGGTGGCTCAATCAGATGAGCTGCAACAACTCGTCAAGGGCCTTGAGGAGCAGTACGACGCCTTCCACGCGGCCCGCGCTGGAGAAGCGACCAGCCTGCTCGCTGAGGACAAACCCCTCCCCACGGCTGAGGAGATCGGGTCGGAGTTCGAGCGCTTTCTCGCCGGACTGGAAGAGGACGAAGACTGATGCCGGGTTCAGTTGATGAGTTGATCGACCTCCTTGACCTCGAGCCGATCGAGGCCAATCTGTTTCGCGGTCAGCAGCCAGACACCCTGCTGCAGCGGGTGTTCGGTGGGCAGGTCTTGGCCCAGGCGATCATGGCCGCCATCCGCACCGTCAGTGACGCCTACTTGGTGCATTCCCTTCACTCCTACTTCCTCCGCCCGGGCGACACCTCCGTGCCGATCGTGTACGACGTGGACTCACTGCGTGATGGCAGGTCCTTTGCCACTCGGCGCGTGACTGCCAGGCAGCACGGTCGACCAATCTTCTTCATGACCGCCAACTTCCAGATCCCAGAAGATGGCGTGGAGCATGCTGATCCGATGCCACAAGTCATGGCCCCCGAAGAATGCCCTGATGTCATCCGCGCGGCTCCAGCCGCACAACTGGAGGAATGGCGGCGCGAGTGGGCCGCTGTGGACATGCGTCGGGCTGGCTCGACCGTGCATGCGCCGGGTGCAGCGCATGTAGGCCGCTCGCAGTGGTGGATCAAACTGGACGGCGAATTGCCGGATTCCGCTGAAATCCAGACGGCGGCCTTCACCTACGCCACGGACATGACCTTGTTGCCCGCCGTACTAGTGCCCCACGGCCTGAATCTGATGTCGCCCGGGGTCCAATCAGCTTCCTTGGATCACACGATCTGGTTCCACCGACCCATCCGCGCTGATCAATGGTGGCTCTACGACCAAACCACCCCGAGTGCTCAGGGTGCACGCGGCTTGGCCTTGGCCAGGGTCTTCCAGGATGGCAAACTCTGCGCCACGGTGGCTCAGGAGGGGCTGGTCAGAGTCAGTCGTTAGCCCGCAGTCTCCCGACCAGATGCGGAGCTCCGCTGGATGGATTGGTCAGTGAGAAGTCGATCCCGCCTTCGACCACTCGGGAGCCGAAGGCAACCTTGCCTGGCAAGAAGATCGGCTTCTTGAACTCCACGCTGACCGTGGCTGCATCGGGCACCCGCCCATCAAGGGCCGCGATGCACCGGGCTTTGCTCCACATGCCGTGAGCGATTTGGCGGTTGAAGCCAAGGGCCTTGGCGGTCACGGCGTACAGGTGGATTGGGTTGTGATCGCCAGACACGCTTGCGTAGCGCCTTCCCAAGTTGCCTGGGAGTCGCCAAGTCACTCCATTGCCAGGGATCAACTCGAAGGGATCTCCTTCGGGTGGGGCATCGGGATTTCCCTTGCCGACCCGGAGGTAGGTCGAGGTGGATTCCCAGACGAGTTCGTTGTCGCTCGTGATCGTGGTGACGAAGTCGAATGCCTTGCCCTTTGACATAGCCCGCAGATTGGCAACCCGAGCCGAGACTGTCAGCTCTTCAGTGGGCAGGATCTGACGATATGAAGTCACCTCATTGCGCAGGTGCACTGTGCCGATCGCGGGATAGGGAAAGGACGAGTCAGTCATGATCGCCATGTGCAATGGGAACGCGAGCATGTGCGGATAGGTCAGTGGAAGCGCTTCTCGTGATGTGAAGCCACAAACAGCTGCGTAGGCAGCGACATGGGCCGGATCAATCTTCACGTCTTCTCGTCTGAGGCACAGGTCAGGCAGGTCTCCGCCCTTCTTCGCAACCCCGGGCAGTAGGTTGAGGCCAGGGATCATCGGCAGGGCTGCCTTGGCCATGGTCGAGGCGCTGCTGAGGCCGCTTGGGCTCTGGGTGATGACGCGATCGGTCATGGTCAGGCCCCGAGCATCATCTGACCGCAGACGCGGACCACATTGCCGTTGACCGCCGTGGAAGCAGGGTTGAGATACCAGGCAATCGTTTCGGCGACGTCCACAGGAAGGCCGCCCTGGCTCATGGCATTCATCCGCTGTCCGACCTCACGGGTGGCGAAGGGCACTGCTGCTGTCATCTGGGTGATGATGAAGCCGGGGGCCACGGCATTGACCGTGATGCCATCCTTGAGCTCGTCAGCGAGGCTGTCGACCAAGCCGATGACACCTGCCTTGGAGGCGGCGTAGTTGGTCTGTCCGACATTGCCGGCGATACCTGCAATCGAAGAAACCCCAACGATCCTGCCGTTCTTGTTGATCAATCCTTGATCGAGAAGCTCTTGGGTGATCAGCTCGGGAGCAGTGAGGTTCACGGCGATCACTGAGGCCCAGCGATCCTCACTCATGTTGGCCAACTTCTTGTCGCGCGTGATTCCGGCGTTGTGTACGACGCCATCAACCCCGCCGAAGGTCTTCTTGACATGTGCGGCGATCCTTGCGGGGGCGTCCTTGCCAGTGATGTCAAGGGTCAGGAAATCACCATTGAGTTCGGTCATCAATGCTTGTAGCTCGCTGGCCGCCTGGGGTACGTCGATCCCGAGCACGGTGGCGCCATCGCGATGCAGCACCCGGGCGATCTGCTCACCGATGCCTCGGGATGCGCCAGTGACGATGGCAATCTTGCCGTCCAATGGCTTGGTGGCGTCGCTCGCCTGTTGAGCCTTCTTGCTGCCGCCGGCACCGATCCGGACGACTTGACCGGAGACATACGCGCTCTTCGGTGACATGAAGAAGCCCAGTGTGGAGGCGATCGCGCCTTCAGCGCCGGGGGAGACGTACACGAGATTGACCGTGCTGCCCTTGCCGATCTCCTTGCCAAGCGACCGGGTGAATCCCTCGAGGGCTCGTTGGGCGATGCGTTCGGAGCCGGATTCGGTCTCGCTCGGATTGGTGCCCAAGACAACCACGCGGGCACAAGATTGGAGCCTGCGCATCAGTGGAGTGAAGAAGCTCTGCAGGGCGATCAAATCCCCAGCCGTGGTGAGGCCGGTCGCGTCGAAGACCAAGCCCTTGAGCTTGTCTCCCTCGGTGCTGGGGGTCTCCGTGGCCCGTTGGAAGCCGACTCCAAGGGTGCCGAGGGCCTCGGTTGTGCTGTCAGCGAGCCGACCTGATCCGCCGATGAGCACGGTCCCGTCCACGAGGGGGGCGCCGTCGTGCCACCGATCCAATTTCATGGGATTGGGAAGCCCGAGATTCTTCACGAAGATCTTGCCGATTGGGCTGTCGGTGAATGACTGGTAGCGATCGGTCATGGTGATGAGGCGTCCTTCTTGAGCTCGGTGAGGATAGTCGTTGAGACGAATGTAACTGTAGGTGTAACTCGGTGTCCAAGAATCGTGATGTGCCTGACATTGGGTTTGCAAGATTGCATCTACCAGTCAGTATTGGTCGCAACCCTTTCTTCATTCAACTCTCAACAGAGGTGCATAAATGCAGTCCAAGACCCGCAAGGTAGCCATTCTCGGCGGCAACCGGATCCCATTCGCCCGGTCAAACACCGCCTACACAGGTGTCTCCAATCAGGAGATGCTCACCGCTGCCATTGATGGCCTGGCTGCCAGATTCAACCTGGAGGGTGAGCGGATCGGTGAAGTAGCCGCAGGCGCTGTCTTGAAGCACGCCCGCGACTTCAATCTAGCCCGAGAGTCCGTGCTCTCCACGAGACTGGCGCCTGAGACTCCTGCAGTTGACCTGCAGCAGGCCTGTGGCACCGGCCTCCAAGCCGCCATCTATCTCGCCAACAAGATCGCGTTGGGTCAGATCGACTCGGGCATCGCGGGCGGCACCGACACCACTTCGGATGCTCCCTTGGCCATTGGCGACAAGTTGCGCAAGAAGCTCATGGTGGTCAACGCGGCCAAGGACAACAAGGCTCGTCTTGCTGCATTGGCCAAGATCAAGCCCACCGACTTTGGGCTGGAGATTCCGCGCAATGGTGAGCCGCGCACCGGGTTGTCCATGGGCGATCATGCCGCGTTGACTGCTTTGGAGTGGCGAATCACTCGCGAGGCCCAAGATGAGCTTGCCGTGGCCTCCCACAAGAACTTGGCCGCTTCGTACGAGCGTGGCTTCCAGGACGACCTGATCACGGCTTTCCGGGGATTGGAGCGCGACCAGAATCTGCGGGCCGACTCCTCGGTGGAGAAGTTGGCCACCTTGAAACCGGTCTTCGGCAAGGGTGAGGCAGCCACGATGACCGCTGCAAACTCCACTCCGCTCACCGACGGCGCATCCGCGGTGCTGCTTGCGAGCGAGGAGTGGGCCAAGGAGCATGATCTTCCGGTTCTGGCCTATTTCTCTGATGCAGAGACGGCCGCAGTTGACTTCGTGCATGGGGGAGAGGGGCTCTTGATGGCCCCGACCTACGCCGTACCGCGACTTCTGGCTCGAAATGGTCTGTCCTTGCAGGACTTTGACTACTACGAGATCCACGAGGCCTTTGCCTCACAGGTGTTGTCCACGCTGGCGGCCTGGGAGGACGAAGTGTTCTGCAAGATGCGACTGGGGCTGGACTCACCGCTGGGTGCGATTGACCGGAGCAAGCTCAATGTGACGGGATCGTCTCTGGCCGCAGGCCACCCCTTTGCTGCCACCGGTGGCCGGATCATCGCGGTGCTGGCGAAGTTGCTGGCCGAGAAGGGTGAAGGCCGTGGGTTGATCTCCATCTGTGCGGCCGGTGGACAGGGCGTCACCGCAATCATCGAACGCTGAACGGGGGCTGGCGCGGGGGCTCAAGAAACGCTGACCAGAGCCCTCGCTGAAGCCACCAGGAAGCCTTTCACCTCTTCGGTGCCCAAGGATGAGATCTTGGGTACGCCAGGTGCCGCTTCGCCCACCACCATCCCTACTCGGGCAAGTTGGAGTGCGCCCAGGCCGGTTGCGTACATATGGTTTGCCACCGTGGTGCTGTCCACGTCGTGGAAGTCACCAGACTCGATGCCTTCGTCAATGACACGGCTGACTTGACTCAGACAATTGGACATGGCCCTTCCGAGTCTGAACATGGCTGCTTCGCTGATTTCATCGAACAACTCCGAACCCGTGCGTCGCATCAATGCCAAGGCGCAGTCCACGAACGCTGGATGTTGAATGCCGTACTCGGCGAACTCGACCACTAGGTCTGCCAACTTGTTTGCCGGTGCTTGCGGGGCGATTGCTGCCCCTGCGAGTGTCTCGGCCAATTCGTCCAGATAACTGACCAGGGTCAGTGCGAAGAGCTCTTCCTTGCCGCTGAAGTGGCGATAGATGATGGCTCGATTGACCCCTACTGACTTGGCGATGTCATCGATCTGGGCCTCGCTAACGCCGGCCTCGTCAAATATGGTCCGGGTGGCCTGGAGGATCGCTCTCTCCCGAGCCCGCCGCTTGGCTGCTGTGCTGGGTTGGCGCCCTGGGGTTGGCATGGGTTGATTCTAGATCTTTGTCACATTGAGTTGCACGTGCGTGACAACTACAGATATGAACCATTCTTGTCAGCATCGTGAGCAGGGAAGTTGGACTAATTCAGGTCAGGCTGATGACAAATGTGGGGTTTTATCCATGTGGTCTGGTTCACCCAGTGAGCCAGACGTGACATCGGGCATAACCTCCGGCATCATTGCGCCGTTGCCTGTGTGGCTTAGACGACCAGTTGTCGTCGCTTCCACCTGACGCCACGAGCAAGAGGAAGGGAAGCTCTTGAGTTCGATTGCCGCAGTTGGTCGGCAGAGTGTCGAAGTGCTGTACACCCATGCCCATAAGGGCATCATCACCGCTGGTGAGATGACCGTCATGGGTGTCGAGGCAGTCAAGGCAGGCGTCACCGACATGGTCAAGGGGCGATTCTCCTGGACCGAGTTCCTCCTCCAGGTTTGGTTCATGCTGCGCGTTTCATTGGCGCCGACGATCATGGTGGCCATCCCTTTTGGTGTGATCATCTCGGTGCAGATCGGTGCGGTCGCCAGCCAGATCGGAGCCAGTTCCTTCAGCGGCGCAGTCAATGGCATCGGCATCCTGCGTCAAGCCGCACCTCTGGTGACATCACTCATGATCTCCGGAGTGGTGGGCTCTGCAATCACCTCGGATCTAGGTGCCCGCACTGTCCGTGAAGAGATCGATGCACTCAAGGTCATGGGCATCTCGCCGATCCAACGGCTGGTTGCTCCGCGAGTCTTTGCTGCTCTCCTGGTCTCGGTCGTACTGACCTTCGTGGTTGCGATGACCTCCATGGTCACCGCCTACATCATGAATGTTGGCGGCGGCAGCATCAGCTCGGGCACGTACATGAGCTCGTTCGTGTCCTTTGCACAGACCAATGACCTACTCCTCGCTCAGTTCAAGGCGTTGATCTTCGGCTTCGTCGCCACGATCGTGGCCTCCCACAAGGGCCTAGGGGCCTCTGGTGGACCCAAAGGCGTCGCGGATGCGGTCAACCAAGCCGTCGTACTTGCTGTGATCATTTTGTCCATCATCAATCTGGCCATTACCCAGGCCTACGTGATGCTTGTGGATACGGGGCTCTAATGACTGTCTTGAAGGTAGGCCGACCAAATCCACTCGCTCGAGCAGGTGATGCGACTGTCACAGTGCTCGCTCAACTGGGAGATTTCCTCACATTCTCCATCGCTACCTTTGCGTCAATCCCACTGACGATCCGCAAGTACCACCGCGAGATCCTCTATCACCTCAAGGACATCGCTTGGGGTAGCGGCGCAATCGTGGTTGGTGGAGGCACGATCGGCATCATGGTGCTGTTGGCCATCTCTGCAGGCACCTCGCTGGGCATTGAAGGCTTCAACGGTTTGGAGATCGTCGGGCTGGCCCCGCTGACCGGCTTCATCTCAGCCAGCGCCAACACTCGCGAGTTGGCGCCGCTGGTGGCGGCCTTGGCGCTCGCGTCGCAAGTCGGCTGTCGCTTCACCGCCCAAATCGGCTCCATGAAGATCAATGAGGAAGTCGATGCGCTCGAAGTAATGGCGGTCCATCCTCTGCGTTATCTCGTCACGGCACGACTCCTTGGCGTCGGCATCGCGGTGATCCCGCTCTACATGATCGGTTTGCTTGGCTCATATCTTGCCTCTAAATGGGCGGTCGTCTATCTATTCGGCCAGTCCCCGGGGCAATATGACCACTACTTCAATATCTTCATCCGTGGCCACGACGTCTTCTTGTCAGTCGTCAAGATGGTGGTCTTCTCGATCATGATCGTCTTGATCCACTGCTGGTATGGCATCAGAGTCCAAGGGGGGCCACAATCTGTGGGTGAAGCAACCGGTCGCGCTATCCGGGCCAGCATCGTGGTCAACGTCGTACTTGACATGATCTTGACCCTGGTCTTCTGGGGTAGCGACTCCGGCTTCAGGGTGTCGGGATAGTCATGTCGACCAGAAACGAAACGACCCGAGCTCAGCTTGCCCGCCGAGGGCTGGTGCTGACGGCGATCATCGCCTTGATCATCACGATGTCCTTCTTGCACATGAAGGGCTTCTTCAACCGATCCCCCGTGGTCCACGCGCGGGTTGCCAATGCTGGTGCAGCATTGATCCCCGGCGCAGATGTGAAGATGCGTGGCGTCATCGTTGGACGGGTGCGTGACATAAAGGCTGACCCTGACGGTGGTGCCCGCATCGCCTTGCGAGTGGCGGACAACAAACTCGAGCGGATCCCGTCCAATGTCCAGGCCCGCATTTTGCCGGCTACCGTGTTCGGCACCACATTCGTGGATCTGACCGTGCCGGGAGAGCAGTCGACCGCAGCGTTGAAGCCCGGCGCGGTGATCCCTGCAGACGTCACCCAGAAGACACTTGAGTTGCAGGTGGCCTTGGATGACATTGACCGGATCATCACAGCGCTTGGCCCCGGCGAGCTCGCCACTGCTCTTCAAGCAGCTGCGCAAGCGCTCGACGGGCGCGGTGAGCAGATCGGGCAGATTATTGAGACTGCCGACAAGTACGTCACCAGGCTCAACCCGCGGATGCCGTTGGTGCAGCAAAATATCAAGAAGCTGGCTGACAACCTGGAGATCGTTGATGAAGTGGCGCCCAACTATTTTGATGCCACCGACGACGCCTTGGTCACCGCGAGGATGATCGCGGAGGAGAAGGCCTCGATCACCAACTTGATCAATGGCAGTTCAGCCATGTTCACCGATGCCAATGGGCTTCTGCGCCGAGAGAAGTCAGAGCTGATCAGATTCGTCAACAACTCAGCGATCCTGATGCGAGCCCTGTATGACACTCGCTATGGCATCACTCAGGCAATCGACACGCACCTGTTCTTGCAGCGCACCTTGGGTACGGCGATGCGCGGCAGCATGATCCACTTGGACGACTACTTGGAGTTGTTCGGCCACGATCCGGCTTACTACACGAATGCAGACTGCCCGCGCTGGGGCCAGGCCAAGGGCAACAATTGTGGTGCTGCTCGGGCGTCTGCTAGGAGTCTGATGAACGGGGGCGACCAGTGACTGGGATTCGATCCATTGCGGTGAAGGTCGTCATCGCAGTCATTGTTTCTTTGCTGATGGGCGTGGTCATCTTCAACACGATGGTCAACAAACTGCCTGGTGAGTCGATCAGTTATCAGGCTGACTTCAAGGATGTCGCTGGCCTACGGACCGGAGACGACGTTCGCTTGGCCGGTGTGCGGGTCGGGCGAGTCAATGACATCAAGTTGGGCGGCAGTGGCGCGATGGTTGAATTTGATGTGACGGAAGCGAACCCCATGCTGTCCAACACTTCGCTGCAACTTCGCTATCAGAACCTCTTGGGGCAGCGCTATCTAGCGATGGTGCAGCCCGAGGACCGTGGGTCAAAGGTGAAGGCGGGGGCCACCATCCCAGTGGCCAATACCGACCCGGGCTTCGACCTGACGGCCTTGCTCAATGGCTTCCGGCCCTTGTTTGACGCGTTGAATCCCGATGACGTCAACAAATTGGCCAGCTCAATGATCAAGGTGATGCAGGGAGAGGGGGGCACCGCAGAGACCCTTTTGCAGCAGACTGGCGAGTTGACCAACTCCTTGGCAGACAAGGATCGGGTCTTTGGTGAGGTCCTGAACAATCTCACGCCTGTGTTGACCGATCTGGCCAGCCAAGGTGGTCGGTTCTCATCTACGGTCAAGGAGTTGCGTGCCCTGATGACCGGCCTGGCAGCCGATCGTCAGGCAATCGGCTCCTCCATCGATGGGATGAGTCAGTTGATCACCTCTACGTCTGACTTACTGGCAGAAGCAAACAAGACCACGCCCACGACGGTGCGCAAGTTCCGTAGAGTCATGCAGAACTGGATGGCCAACCGTGATGACTTCGTGCGCGGCTTGGGCTACTACAGCGGGATCATCGAGGCATTCGGGCGCAGTCACTCCTACGAGAACGCCATGAACACCTACTTCTGCTCCATTGACCTGGACCTTCTGGGCCTGACAATCAACCTTGCGGGTCCGAAGGCCGGCAGCTACTCAAGGAACTGTGGCGGATGAAGGCCCTAAATCAAAGAGACCCGTTCCGGCTCGGGTTGGTAGCCCTCCTCGTTGGAGGGCTCCTAGCTGGTGCTGTCGTGGTGATCAGTGTGATTCCGTTCGGTGAGAAGAGCTACACCGCGATCTTGGCCCAGACCGCTGGACTGCGGGTGGGAGAGAGCGTCGATGTCGCGGGGGTCCCGAGCGGCAAGGTGCAGTCGATCAAACTCGATGGTGATCAGGTCAAGGTCGGCTTCAGCTTGGACAAGAAGGTCAAGTTGGGCTCGGAGTCGTCTGCCGAAGTGAAGGTGGCCACTCTGCTGGGCACTCACTACTTGCAGGTCGTGCCAGAGGGGGCGGGCACCTTGAAGTCCGACACAATCCCTTTGGAGCGCACGAGCGTACCCTTCAACCTCCAAGATGTGCTCGAGAAGAGCGTTCAGACCCTCGACGAGCTTGACCCAGAGATCTTGGCCGAGGCGATGAAGACCTTCAGTGAAAACACGGCCATGACCAAGGACGAGATCGGGCCCGCTCTCACTGGCGTTGCCCGGCTTTCGGAGATGGTGGCCTCACGCAAAGATCAACTCGCGGAGTTGATGTCTGCCACCCGCGAGGTCACCGATCAGCTGTCCAGCAACTCTGATGATCTGGTCGCCATGATGGATCAGGCCAATCTGGTGATTTCTGAGATCACCAAGCGCCGGGAGGCGATCCACGCGATGTTGGTGGCCACCACTGCATTGAGCAAGAACATCAATCGACTGATCATCGACACGAAGGCCGATCTTGGCCCGGCATTTGTGAAGGCCAACCAAGTCATTGACACCCTGCGAGAGCAAGACGCAGTCATGAAGAATCTGTTGTCCAAGACCGCTCCTGCGGCGCGCTACTTGGCCAATGCCAACGGCAGCGGCCCCTGGACCAACGTGTTCGTGCGTTATCCAGCGATCCCGGCGGATGATGGGCGATGAAGATGTTTGCGAGATTCAAGATCATGAGCGCCGTGGTGCTGGTCACCTGCCTGAGCTTCGTGGCGACGTCATGCATGCCCTTCACAAAGGACGATCTGTCGATCACGGCGTACTTCGAAGACTCCTCTGGTCTGTTCATCGGGAATGACGTCGGGATCTTGGGTGTCCCGGTCGGCAAGATCACGTCGATCACCCCGGTGGGCGATCGAGTGAAGGTTGAACTCAAAGTGGACGCCGACCAAAAGGTGCCTGCAGATGCTGGGGCGGTTGTGGTGGCCCGATCCGTTGCGACAGACCGCTATGTGGAGTTGACTCCGGTCTATCACTCGGGGCCGACCATGAAATCGGGTGCCGTGATTGAACAAGATCGCACCAAGACGCCAGTTGACTTTGACACTGTCCTTGCCTCACTCAACACCCTGGCCAAGGGCCTGACCGGTACGCCGGGCAGCGCCAACGTGGTCGGACAGGCCGTCGATGAGCTTGACCAGGCGATCGGCGGTAAGGGCCCGTTGATCCATCAGACCATCAACAACCTCTCCTCGGCCGTTGATGGGATGAGTGATCAGCGGGAGGACTTCACTTCCACGATCGAGTCGTTGAACACCTTGACCACGACGGTCGCTCAAAACCAGCAGACTGTGCTGACCTTCATCGATCAAGTCGATTCGGCCACTGCCATGCTCAATGACGAACGCGCGAACTTCCAACAGGCCATGCGTCAAGTGTCAGACACGATCGAGTTGGTGGCTGAGTTCGTCAAGACCAACAAGCCAGCATTGGCCCACTTTCTTGGCGAAACCACCAAGTTGATGGAGTCGATGATGTCTCGCAAGGCGACGTTGGACGAGGCGATGCGTGTCTTCCCGTTGTCTTTGCAGAACATGTCGCGCAATACCTCAGGTGGCAAACTGCACCTGGCCATACCTTTGCGGATGTTCGTCAGCTTGGGCGGATTGGTGCGCACGCTGTGCAATCTCACGCAGGACCCGAGTGTCTGTGCAGTCCAAGGACCGCTCAATGACATCGGTGATCTCTTGGACATCGTCCTCGGACTGAAGGGGAAGTGATGCGCCAGATCAGGTATGTCTTCGGCCTCGTGCTGGCTCTTGGTCTAGTCGCTGGCTGTGGTCCGACGTTCACTGACCTCCCTCTGCCCGGCGGTCGAGTCTCCGGCGACACAGTTGAAGTCCAGATGAAATTCGATGAAGCGCTCAGCTTGGCGCAAGGAGCCATGATCAAGGTCAATGGCATCGAGGCCGGTCGGGTCGAGTCGGTGACCGTCCAAGATTACAAGGCGCTGGTGAAGGCCAGGGTCCAGCGTTCCAGCAAGATTCGCCAGGACGCGAGTGCGAGATTGCGCTACACGACGCCATTGGGTGAACTCTTCGTCGACGTGACCAATCCCGAAGAGGGTGAGGTGCTGAAGGATGGGGGGATGCTTGACCCAGAGCGGTCAACCACTGCCCCCACGGTCGAAGACACCTTGTCGCAGGCCTCACTGCTGATCAATGGTGGCGGGATTGGCAATCTGGCCGTGATCAACAAGGAGCTCAATCTGGCGATTGGTGGTCGTGAAGACCAGATCAAGCATTTCAACCAGCAGGGTGCCAAGTTGTTGACCCAGGCCAACGCCACCACAGGTGACATCTCTCGCACCCTCGACGCCCTGAACGCCGTCAGCCAAACCCTCGACCAGCGCAAAGACACCATCCATGCCGCGCTGCGAGATGTCGAGCCTGCTGCTGCGGTACTGAGAGAGAACACTCCCGGGCTGACCCGCTTGTTGACGCAGCTTAAGCAATTTGCCCGGATGTCCAACGAAGTGGTTGGTGCGACCAGGCAAGCCCTGCTTGCGCAGTTGCGCATGATCGTCCCGATCTTGGATGAGTTCTTGGCCAATGCCAACAAGATTGGCCCTACGCTGCGGAGTTTGGTCGACTTGGGGCAGAAGGTCGAGAAGACGATTCCAGCTGATTATGTGAACATCTTCTTGCACCTGAAGTTGGGCGAAATTCCAGCCGACGATCCATCAAAGGACCAACTCCGTACCGCGAACACAGCGGCGACCACGGGTGTGCCAGTGGAGATGAATGGCAATCTCGAAGAGCTGCTGAACGCGTTGAACAGCGGCTCCACCAAGGGGTCAAGCTCGAGACTCACCATGAGTGGGATGACCATGCGGGGTGGCCAGTGAGCGGCAACAGAGTCAAAGACATGTCCCGGGCGCAACACGAGCCCGGGATGGTGAAGAAGATCTTCACCGATCGCCTCTATCAGAGCATGATCGCGGTGTTGGTGATCTTCGTGATCACGGTGGCCTATCTGTTTGCGGTCATCTTGCGAGCCCCTTTGACCAAGCAACCTATTGACGTCAAGGTCAAGATGAACTCTGCCGCTGGTCTTTTCGAGGGGTCTCAGGTCACCTACCGGGGCGTCAACATTGGCAAGGTCACCCGGATTGAGCTGTCCAACCCAGGGATCGAGGTGCGCCTGCGCCTGGAAGCGGGCACGGAGGTCCCGGCCAAATCCACGGCTGAAGTGCGCACCCTGTCGCCAGTTGGCGAGCAGTACTTGGACTTTCAGCCACAGAGTCAGTCAGCCCCCTTCCTCAAGACCGGGAGTGTCGTTGAGGCTTCGGCGACAGAGCTTCCCGAGACTCTCGCCACGGTAGTCACCAACCTCAATAGCCTGCTTAGCCAAGTTGATACCGACAAGTTGCGCAATGTCTTGGTCGCCTTGGCAACTGGGCTGCAGGGCACTGGCCCGGCGCTCAACACCATGATCGCGCAGTCACAACTCCTTCTGGATGACCTCAACAAACTATGGCCTGAGACTGACAGCCTCTTGGTCAATGGCAACAAGGCTCTTGACATCGTGCCTGCGAAGGCAGACTCCTTGCGGCGCCTGGGGGTAAATGCGAAGTCCTATGCAGCCTGGTTGCGGGGATACACCCCTGAACTACGCCAAAACCTGCGTGATGCTCCGGGACAGATCACCACTGTTCAGGGATTGGTGAAGACTGCTGATGAGTTGCTCCCGACTTGGCTAGATCGAGCAGTGGAAGTCAGTGACTTCTTCATGGGCTACCAGGACTCCTTCAAGGTGATCATGACCTACTACAAGCCAGGCATGAGTGCACTGGGTCGTTCGGTCAAGGATCGCAGCATCGTGGGTGTGACCCACCTGCTCGACACCCCGCGTTGTGACTACGGTGGTCCACGGCGTACCGGACGTGACCAGCGTGCTGCCTGGAATCTCAACGGCCACTGCAATCCGAACACTCCGCACACAGCGCGTACCGATACGCATGCGCCAGGGCCGGTGCCTTGGTGACGAAGCTTGGTACGAAGGTCCTCTTGGCAGTGCTCTTCGTGGCGTTGGTGGGCACTTCCTATCTTGGGTATTCGCAATATCGCGAGCGCTCAGCATTGGCGGCTAAGCGTGATGCGGCAGCCAGTGCGACCAAGGCAGCGAAGAAGGCAATGGAGTCGATGGTCACCTATGACTACCGCACGGTTGACAAGGACTTCCAGTGGGTTGAGACAGCAGGCACGAAGGGTTTCCAGAAGTACTTCACTGACGCCAGCACGAAGTCAAAGCAACTGATCATCAAGTTGCAGGCGACAGCTGAAGGCTCTGTCATCGATGCGGCGGCCAAGCCAGGCACGACATCCAAAGTCGAGGTCTTGATGTTCGTCGACCAACTGATCAAGAGCAAGGATGATCCTGAGGGAAAGTTGGATCAGACTCGGGTCGCCATGTGGATGGTCAAGCAGGATGGCCACTGGCTGGTCTCCAAGGTGTTGTTGCGTGACCGCCCCACGTTGGGGTCATTGCCCAATTGATCACGGGCCCAATTGATCCCGGGCCCAATTGGTCACGGGCCCAATTGATCACAGCCACGCCTAAAGCAGTGGGCGCAATGGCTTGAAGACGACCTCGGTGAACCTGCGATAGATGTCGCGCGACTGCCACTCGGCGGCAGTCAGCGGCCAGGTGTTGAGCAAGTCGTTGGTGAAGATTTCTTCCATCCGGCGTGCCAAGGAATGGTCGATGATCTCGACATTGATCTCGTAGTTACCGCTCATCGATAGCCTGTCGACGTTGGCAGTCCCGATCGTGCTCCAGTGGCCGTCGATGGTGGCTGTCTTTGCGTGGACCATGGCGTCACGAAATCGGAAGATGTGTACGCCGGAGTTGAGCATCCGGGCGAAGTAGCCGCGCGAGACCAAGTCGGCGACGATGTGGTTTGACTTCGCCGGCACCAGCAAGCGCACGTCCACGCCGCGCTCGGCAGCATCGGTCAGGGCCTCAACAAAGCTCTCATCTGGGATGAAGTAGGCGTGGGTGAGCCAAATGTTCTTCTGAGCTCGACTGATTGCATCCAGGTACATCGAGCGGATCGGAAAGGTCCACTGATTGGGCAGATTGCGGTGCACGCGGACTGCAGATCCCCATGCCGGTGCTGGGGGCAGGGTGATGGGTTTGTGTCTGTGTCGCCACTTACGACGATGATGAAGATTCCAGAACTCCACGAAGGAGCGTTTGAACTCCCAGACAGCAGGACCTTCAATCCGGCAATGCGTATCTCGCCATTCGCGCGCGTAGGAGGCGCCGATATTGTAGCCACCGACGAAGGCGTAGGTTTCATCAACAACCAAGACCTTGCGGTGGTCCCGCCCGTAGCTGCGCACATCGTAGAAGCGCCAGCCTGCGTTGTAGAGCGGATAGGCAATCACAGAAATGTTCCGGGGGAAGGCCTTGAATTTCGGGCCGACGACCAAGTTCGCGAACTTGTCGTAAATGACCTTTACCGTGACACCACGATCAGCGGCACGGGTCAGCGCGCTCTTGAACTGCTCCCCGACGTGGTCATCTTTCCAAATGTAGGTTTCCAGGAGGATCTCGTGCGTGGCTGCATCAATGGCGGCCAACATGTCTGAGTAGAGATCTTGTCCGAATGAATATGTAGTGACGGCCTCGTCACCAATTGGCGTTCGTGTCGCCGGAAGAGTGCTGAACGGCTTGGGCTTCTTGCCTCGGGTGCGATAAGAGTCGATGAGTGACACCACGATGGCAATCACGAATGGCAGCCCGAAGGTGAGCAGTAGTAGTCGCTTGACCAATTTCGCAATCGGATGTGCGGTGTTGATCAGAGGCGAACGGTGATTCATGGACAGGGCTTCAGTAAGTGGCTATTTCTTGGCCACGGCCTTGTGGATCGTCTCGAGTTGCTTCTTCATCGCAGGCAACTCATCGATCAAGGCGATCTTGTCCTCGAGCTCTGCCAATAGGCCAGTCACGGTGCTGAGCAGCGATGAGACGGTGCCGAGGGTGTCTTTGACGATGTCCAGGGTCTCGTCGACGTTGCCGAGCTTGTGGTCGACCGCGCCCAAGGTGACATCGACTTCTTTGAGAGTGCGATCAGCGCGCTTGAGTACGTCGCCAACAGGATTGAGTGCCATGACCAGAGACTATCGCCACTCAGCCGTAGTACGGGTAGTCATCTCCGCCTGCAGTGCCGTCGAGTCTCGGATCCGACTGGCCGGCCATCGCACGAAGCCGAGCGATTCGGTCGGCAGTTGGGGGATGAGTGGAGAAGAGCTTGGAGACGTCTTGCCTGCGAAAGGGGTTGGCGATCATCATGTGACTGGCGTTGACCAACTGTTGGGTCGCGGGAAGGGGAGCCATGGCCACGCCGTTCTCGATCTTTCGTAGAGCAGAGGCCAGAGCCAGTGGATCGCCGGTCAGCTTGGCGCCATCCTCATCAGCGTCATACTCCCGAGTGCGCGAGATGGCCATCTGGATCATGGCGGCAGCCATCGGCGCCAACAGGCTCGTGGCCAACAGTGCGAAGGGGTTGGGACGCTCTTCGCTGCCACCAAAGATGTTCATCCACATCAGCATTTGAGCGATCGACGTGATCACGCCTGCGATCGCTGCTGCAACCGAAGAAGTGAGGATGTCTCGGTTGTAGACGTGCATGAGCTCATGACCGAGTACGCCGCGTAGCTCGCGTTCATCGAGCAGATGCAGAATGCCTTCGGTGCAGCAGACTGCTGCGTGGCTTGGGTTGCGCCCGGTGGCAAATGCATTTGGTGCTGTGGTGGGGGAGACGAACAAGGCGGGCATGGGCTGGCCCGCCTTACTGCTCAACTCCGACACGATGCGATGCATGGCTGGTTGATCGGCTGCGCTGACCGGATAGGCCTGCATGGCCTTGATCGCGATCTTGTCTGAGTTCCAGTAGCCATAGAAGGTTGTGGCAACGCCAATGAGCGCGAATACCCAGATGAATTTGCCGCCAGCGACCAATGCTCCGACACCGAGGAGCAGCACCCAGATGCTGGCGAAGAGCAGCGTGGTCTTGAGTCCGTTGTGATGAGAGCGCATGTCTGATCAACGCGGGAGGCCTCTCAAACGTTCCCTGGAAGCCGAGTGTGTCGGTGCGTAGTCGTAGGCTCTCTTCATGCGACCCGTGACTGACTTGAAGCGCCGTGTCGCTCCGTTTCGGGTGGAGTCTGACTTCGAGCCATCGGGCGACCAACCCTCTGCCATTGCGGGGATTGTGGAGCGGATCAATGCTGGCGAGCGTGATGTGGTGCTCCTTGGTGCTACAGGCACTGGCAAGACAGCGACCGTGGCCTGGGTGGCCGAGCAATTGCAGCGCCCCATGTTGGTGATGCAACCCAACAAGACTCTGGCTGCACAGTTTGCCAATGAACTACGCCAGTTGTTCCCCCAGAATGCAGTCGAATATTTCGTCTCCTATTACGACTACTACCAACCCGAGGCCTATGTCCCGCAGACCGACACCTACATCGAGAAGGACTCCTCGATCAATGAAGAGGTTGAGCGGTTGCGGCATTCAGCGACCAATTCCCTGCTCACTCGCAGAGATGTGATCGTGGTCTCGACGGTCTCGTGCATCTACGGCTTGGGTACGCCGCAGGAGTATGTAGACCGCATGATCAGGCTCCGAGTGGGAGCCGAACTCGATCGCGATGAAGTCCTGCGGCGCTTGGTTGAGATCCAATACACCCGCAATGACATCTCGTTCACTCGGGGCACCTTCCGGGTCAGGGGAGACACTTTGGAGATCTTCCCGGTCTATGAGGAGTTGGCGGTGCGGTTGGAGTTCTTCGGAGATGAGATCGAACGACTCATGACCCTTCATCCGATCACTGGAGAGGTGATCAGTGACGACTCGGAGTTGTATGTCTTCCCAGCCAGCCATTATGTCGCCGGACCTGAGCGCATGGAGCGAGCGATTGCGGGTATTGAGTCCGAGTTGGCCGAGCAGTTGGCGGTGTTTGAGAAGCAGGGCAAACTCCTCGAAGCTCAACGTCTGCGCATGCGCACCACTTATGACCTCGAAATGATGCGCCAGATCGGAATGTGCAGTGGCATCGAAAACTATTCAATGCACATTGACGGCCGAGATCGAGGTAGCGCCCCAAACTGCCTCCTTGACTATTTCCCTGAGGATTTTGTCTTGGTGATTGACGAATCACACGTTGCTGTCCCTCAGATTGGTGGGATGTACGAAGGTGACATGTCTCGCAAGCGCAATCTCGTTGAGCACGGGTTCCGGCTCCCCAGTGCAATGGACAATCGTCCACTCAAATGGGAAGAATTTCTCGAGCGGATCGACCAGACGATCTACTTGTCGGCGACGCCTGGGGACTACGAGCTCGCCAAGGCCGGTGACCAAGCCAATGTGATCGAGCAGATCATCCGACCGACTGGCCTGGTCGACCCCGAAGTCATCGTCAAATCGACGAATGGCCAGATCGACGACCTAATTGCTGAGATTCGAGTGCGCGTTGAGCGCAATGAGCGAGTGCTGGTCACTACCTTGACCAAGAAGATGTCTGAAGACTTGACCGACTATCTTCTCGATCACGCGGTGCGGTGTCGCTATCTCCACTCGGAGGTCGACACTTTGAAGCGGATTGAGTTACTTCGCGCTCTTCGGATTGGGGAGTTCGATGTGCTCATCGGGATCAACTTGTTGCGTGAGGGACTGGACCTTCCAGAGGTTTCCTTGGTGGCGATCTTGGATGCAGACAAGGAGGGCTTCCTGCGCTCGGACAAGTCGCTGGTCCAGACCATTGGGCGTGCTGCTCGCAACGTGAGTGGTCAGGTGATCATGTACGCCGACAGGATCACGCCTTCGATGTCCTCGGCAATCGATGAGACCAATAGACGCCGAGAGAAGCAGCGTGCCTACAACGCCGCCAATGGGATTGACCCCCAGCCGCTGCGCAAGAAGATCGCTGACATCACCGAAATGCTGGCCCGTGAAGACGAAACGACCCAAGCGCTCCTCAAGACATGGCAGGGCACTGGAGCTAGAGGTGATCGGAGCAGCAAAGCACCCACGCCTGGTTTGCAACGATTTAATAGAGACGAGGGCACTTCTTCTGATTTGGCAGGTTTGCCCTCAAATGATCTGGCAGAGTTGATCCAAGAACTCACCGAACAGATGCACGCTGCAGCCGCAGAGTTGCAGTTTGAGGTGGCCGCTAGGCTGCGCGACGAAGTATCCGATCTTAAGAAGGAACTACGCCAGATGATCGAGGCGGGGGCTCGATGACCCACCTTTTTGGGGCGTGACCTCTAGACAGGATGCTCGTTTGGGTAGTCAAATCGTGGGCTCGTCTTGCTCCTATCCGGTGTTGCCCTTAGATTTGCTCGGGTTTGTTTGTCGAATGGGAGGTCGAACGGGGTGGGTGTTTCTGCTGCGTCGATGGTGCGTGGCCCTGGTGAAGTAATGGCGATGATCATTGACGTCACCAAGGCAATTTTCACCTCCCGTTTTCAAGGTCGCGAGTTCATCGAACAAGCGTGGTTCATAACGAGCGTGACCATGATGCCGACGATCTTGGTGTCGATCCCATTCGGAGCGGTCATCTCCCTGCAGGTGGGCAACCTCACTGGCCAACTCGGGGCCCAGTCGTTTGCTGGCGCCACTGCCGTGCTGGCCGTGGTGCGCGAAGCAGCACCAATCGCTGCGGCTCTGATTATTGCGGGTGCTGCCGGATCTGCGATTTGCTCGGACATGGGGGCTCGTAAGATCCGCGAAGAGATTGATGCCATGGAAGTGCTCGGCATCGATCCGATTGCCCGCTTGGTTGTGCCAAGGGTCTTGGCCACGGTGTTTGTCTCCGTAATGATCAACGGCCTCGTCATCACCGCAGGCATCTTGGGTGGCTACTTCTTCACCGTGATCATTGCTGGGGGTTCAGCTGGCGCCTTCTTGTCCAGTTTCACAGCGTTGGCCACCCTCCCAGATCTGTACATTGCGATGATCAAGGCCGCGATGTTTGGTTATCTTGCAGCGATCGTTGGCGCCTACAAGGGGCTGAAGGCCGGTGGAGGCCCCAGTGGCGTCGGTAGGGCGGTCAATGAAGCGGTCATCTTGGCGTTCATGGTGCTCTTCGCCTTGAACAGCATTATTACCGCGATCTACTTCCAAGTCGTCCCACAGAGCGGAGTCTGACTCAGTGAGTGCGATCACCGAGGTCGGACGCGAGTTCGTCAAGGAGCGCCGTGATGGCCTGGAGCAGCGGGGCGACCAGTTGCTCTTCTACATCAGTGTCCTCAGATGGGTGCCACAGACGATCAAGCGTTACCCACGCGAGGTCATGAATATCCTGGCTGAGGTTGCCTTCGGCGTTGGCGGCTTGTCCGTGATCGCTGGCACCGTCGGTGTGATCGCGTTCATGGCGTTCTTTGCCGGCACCGAAGTCGGGATCCAGGGCTACGCCTCTTTGCAGCAGATTGGTGTCGCGAAGTTCACCGCGTTCATCTCCGCATACTTCAACACTCGTGAGGTGGCGCCCTTGGTGGCGTCAATCGCGCTGGCCGCGACCGTTGGCTGCGGGTACACCGCCCGACTCGGCGCCATGCGGATCAGCGAGGAGATCGATGCCCTTGAGGTCATGGCCGTGCCTGCAATCCCATTCCTGGTCACGACCCGCGTGATCGCAGCCTTCATTGCTGTGATCCCCCTGTACATCGTGGCGCTCGCGGCGTCATATCTGTCTCCACGCTTGATCACCACATTGATCTATGGGCAGTCAGCTGGCACCTATGACCACTACTTCCTGGCCTTCCTGCCTCCCATTGACATGCTGTGGTCGTTCTTCAAGCTGATCATCTTGGCGGTGGCGATCATCTTGATCCACTGCTACTACGGCTTCACCGCATCCGGTGGCCCAGCCGGCGTGGGGCGAGCGGTCGGCAACGCGATCCGCAGCTCCATCGTGACAGTGGTTGTGGCCGACTTCTTCTTGACCTTTGCCATTTGGGGATCCACCACAACCGTGCGGATCACGGGGTGATTGCGCGATGTTGATCCACATAATCCATGAAACCAAACAAGAGCATCGCCGTTTGGCAATCGCAGGTGTGGTGCTGATGGTCTCGACTGCCTTGTTGATTGGGCTGTCCATTGCCATCTACATGAAGGTCTTCACTCCGGTCACGATGGTCACCATCAAGGCTGAAAACGCCGGACAGCAGTTGGCGCGCTATGGCGACGTACGCCGACACGGCGTGCTGGTCGGGCAGGTGCGCAGCATCAGCCAAGACAGCAAGGAAGCATCGATCCGGGTTGCCCTGCAGCCTGATGCAGCCAAGGTGATCCCAAACAATTCGACAATCGAGATCATCCCGACCACTTTGTTCGGGCAGAAGTTCATTTCGATCAATGATGTTGACGATCCTTCCACCACGCCCATGCGTGATGGGGATGTGATCCCATCAGACCGGGTGACCACCAATGTCGAATTGCAGTCGATCTTGGCCAATCTCTTTCCCTTGCTCCGGTCGATCAGGCCAGGTGACCTGAACACAACCCTGTATTCCATCGCCACGGCATTGCAAGGCCGTGGCGAGAAGCTCGGGCAGACCATTGAAGATCTCGACAGCTATCTCAAGGCAGTCAACCAACACCTCCCCACCCTGCGAGAGGATCTGACCCTCTTCTCCGAGGTTGCCGACACCTATGCCATGGCCGCGCCAGACATCGTGAGCGTGTTGAGGAATGCCACGGTCACGGCAAACACAATCAACCGGCAGAGCCAACAACTTGGCGTGCTCTTCTCTGACATGACCAAGACCGCCAACGTGAGCGAACATCTCTTGCGGACCAACGAGCAGGCGATGGTCAAGGAAGGCAAGTTGATCCGTCCTTTGGCCAGTCTGTTGGACACCTATTCGCCGCAATATGTGTGCATGTTGCAGGCATTGTCGATAAATACCGATGTGCTCGGCCAAGTTTTCCGTGGAAATACAGTGCGGCAAGCGCTCGACCTGGACGCGAAGCAACACCAGAGCTATACCCAAAAGGATCGCCCGGTGAATGGTGAGGCCGGTGCGAACAAGCCCTGGTGTTTGGGCCTGCCCAATCCACCAGTCCCCTTCAAGGGTGCTCCATTGCGAAATGGCTTCGCCCCGTCGGCCACCAATGGTGGGGGTAGCAACTGATGGCCACTCGCAACACCGCCACCACGATGGCGGCCATAAAGCTGGGCACTTTCACCGTTGTCTCCATCTTGGTCACTGGCATGCTCGCAGCGATCATGGGCTCTTATGGCTTCGGCACCCAGAAGACATACAAGGCTCTGTTCAGCAGCGCGAGCATGCTTGTCAAGGGCGACGCCGTACGAGTCGCGGGTGTTTCGGTCGGCAAGGTCACCGATGTCCAGATCCACGATCGCAAGTACGCCTTGGTGAGTTTCAAGATCGGGAGCGATGTGCCGATCGCGACCAATAGTCGTGCTGAGATCCGGTTCTTGAACTTGGTCGGCAACCGGTACATGGCCGTCACCCCGGGTGAGGGCTCCGGTAAGCCGCTGAGCGAAAATGCCACGCTACCGATTTCGCAGACCCAGCCGGCCCTGAATCTCACCGAACTGTTCAACGGCTTCCAGCCTCTGTTCGCTGCTCTGGAGCCTGACCAGGTCAATCAACTCTCCATGAACATCATCAAGGTGATGCAGGGGGAGGGTGGCACCATCAATAGTTTGATGAAGAACACCTCCTCGCTGACCAATGCGTTGGCTGACAATGACCAACTCATTGGAAGTGTCATTGACAACCTCACTTTGATGTTGAAGACCGTTGATGACCACCACGCGCAACTCAATGAGCTTCTGATCCAACTGAAGGATTGGATGACGCAGTTGGCCGAGGATCGCAACAGCATCGGCGACTCAATCACGAATGTCTCTTCATTGACCGCGACTGTGGCCAATTTGCTGGAGCGCGGGCGCCCCGATGTTGCAATCGACGTAGCCCAAGCACGGCGAGTGGCGACCTTGCTCAACAAGCCGGAGAGCAAGAAGGTGCTCGGTGAGGTACTTGATCGACTGCCGACGATGTTGGAGAAGATGACGCGAGTCGGCACCTATGGCTCTTGGTACAACTACTACCTTTGCGACTTGACCCTGAAGATCAAACTGCCTGATTTGGGCATCATCGGGGACATCCTCGATCTCATCCCTGGCATCAAGGAGATCAAGGAAGCCTTGAGCAATATTCACCTCAAGAGCAAGGCAGGGAGGTGTCAGTAGATGGCTGTGAGAAGTGACCAGACCATCATGCGCTTGGGCGCCGTTGCCCTGGTTGGTCTCCTGATAGCGATGGCTGCGGCATTCAACCTGCAGAAATTCCCTGGCTTCAAGGGCACTGACTACCACGCCAACTTCGCAGATGCCTCGGGCCTGCGCGTTGGCAACATCGTCCAGGTTGCTGGAGTCAAGGTGGGCCGCGTCAACGACATTCGGATCACTGGAGGCCATGTCACGGTCGACTTCGATGCCAAGGATGTGAAGCTTGGTTCTCAGACCACTGCAAGCGTGCAGGTGCTGAATCTCTTGGGCGAGAAATATCTGGAGATCGGCCCGGAAGGGTCGGGATTGATGAAGTCCAACGCGACCATTCCACTGTCAAGGACGTCGGCTGGGTATGACATCGTGTCCACCTTGTCCACAGTGACGACCCGCACCGAGGCAATCGATACGGAGCAACTGGGACAGGCCCTGACCACCTTGGGCGAAACCATTGATGCGGCCAGCCCCGAAGTGCGAGGCACACTGAACGGGTTGTCGCGGGTCTCGCAGACTCTGGCTCTGCGTGACGAAAACATTGTCCAACTGCTCAAACGGGCTGAGAGCGTCACGGAGTTGCTCTCCCAACGCCGAGGTGACTTGGTCACTTTGATGAAGCAAGCGGACTTGGTTTTCAAGGAGCTAAAGCAGCGTGAGCAGGCACTACACCGCCTGATCACCGAGGCCACCAACTTGGGTGATCAACTTCAAGGCCTCGTGACCGACAATCAAGACCAGATCAGGCCAGCCCTGACCCAGTTGCGTGAGTCCGTTGCCTTCTTGAAGGCACGCAAGGTGCAGATCAGGAACTCATTGCACAACCTTGGTCCCTATGTTGATGTGATGAGCAATGTGCTCGGTTCAGGTCCATGGTACGACGCCTATCTGCCCAACATGGCCGGTCTTTTGACCGGGGAATTTGTGCCGGTGAGTTGAGATGTTCAAGTCCGTTAATGGCAAATTGCTGGCCGCAACTACTGCGGTGATCTTGTTGGCGGTCGCCTTCTTCGTGTTCACCAAAGAAGACCGGGGGCGTACCCTGACCGTGCAGTTCCCCTCGGCCATCAGTATCTTCAAGGGCTCTGAAGTCCGAGTGATGGGCGTGAAGATCGGTGATGTGACTTCAGTGGTGCCACAGGGCGATCATGTGCGAGTCGAACTGCGTTACAACGAGAAATACAAACTCCCCAAGGACGCCAAGGCTGCCATTGTGATGCCGACCTTGGTTGCAGACAGGTTTGTGCAGATTGCTCCTGCCTATACGGGCGGGCCAGCCCTGAGCAATGGCGCGGTCTTGAAGATGGACGACACCGCGACGCCGGTGGAGTTGGATCGGATCTATCAGAGCCTGCTTGACCTGACGAAGGCGCTTGGCCCCAACGGGGCAAACAAAGATGGGGCACTGAACACCCTTTTGACTGCTGGCAACAAGGCTTTGGCAGGCAATGGGGCCTTGGCAAACCAGACGATCAAGGATCTGTCCAAGGCCGTGGCTACCTTCGGCAACAACTCTGGGCCCTTGTTTGCGTCGGTGCAGAACATGTCTGAAGTCACCGGGACGCTCTCGGAGAATGATCGCTTTGTCAGCCAATTCATGACGAGCCTGACGGGAGCCGCCTCTCAACTCAACGGTGAGAGTGACGAGCTCAAACAAGCACTTGCATCACTTGCCCAAGCAATCGTGATGATTCGTGGTTTCATCCACGACAACAAGGCCGATGTGACTACCTTGGTCACTGATTTCAATGAGGTTCTTGCCAGCATCGCCAAGGAGAAGGAATCGCTCAACACCATGTTGGTGGTCGGACCAGTCGGCTTGGGCAACTTGTCGATTGCCTATGACACCTTCTCTGGGTCGATTGGTTCCAGAGTCAACTTTGGCCCCTATTTCCAGAACTTCGGTCACGTGCTGTGCGGCATGGCATCAGCAGCGCTTGATGCCGAGATGGCCAAGACTGCATGTCAGGTGCTCAAGAACTTCTTCCCCATGGAATGGAGTGGCGAAGTTCCTGGATCTGGCACCGCGCCACGTCAGTCGGCAACCCAAGACGAGAAACCATTCGTGAAGCAGTCACCAAAGGGCAATCTCGGCGACATGCTTGGTGCCGAATCAAAGGGGGGCGCACAGTGAAGGCCTTTCTTCAACACAAGGCATTGGTGTCGTTGTTGGTGACCGTGACACTGGCCCTCGGGCTCAGTGGATGCAAGTTCAACGGCGCCTATGACCTGCCGCTGCCAGGCGGTGTGGTCAGCAAGGGTGACAGCGTCCCGCTGACTGCGCAGTTCACCGACGCACTCAACGTCGTACCTCGCACTGCCGTGATGCTTGATGATGTTCCCGTTGGGCAGGTCACCCAGATTGACCGCAAGGGGTGGAATGCCCAGGTGCAGATGAGAGTCCGCAAGGACCTTGACCTCCCTGAGAACATCACTCTCGACGTCAGGCAGACCAGCTTGCTCGGTGAGAAGTACATCGCAATCGTGCGCCCGACTGAACCAACCGGCAAATTGCAGGCGAATGCCTTCATCCCTATCTCCGACACCGGACGCAACCCGGAAGTCGAGGAGGTGCTGGGTGCGTTGTCCATGGTCTTGGGATCCGGTGGCGTAGGACAATTGCGCACGATCAGTGTCGAGCTGAACAAGGCCTTTGATGGTCGTACCGAAAACGTGCGCTCTGCATTCACCGAGTTGAATCACACTGTCGCCACTCTTAACGATCAACGCGATGACATTGTCAGTGCACTTGAAGCCGTGGACAGTCTCTCTTCGCAGTTGGTGCGCGAGCGTGACACCATTGGCAATGCCTTCAATGCGATGGCGCCTGCCGTGCGCACGCTCAACCAGCAGCATGACGCCATGGTCCGGATGCTCAAGGCACTTGATCGACTCGGCGTGGTCGGCACCCGAGTCATCAATGCAACCAAGGAAGACCTTCTGGCGACCTTGAACCACTTGGGCCCGGCCTTGGCAGCACTGGCTGATGCCAAGGGTGACATGGCCAAGGGAATTGCCATGATGGTGAGCTATCCATTCCCCAAGGAAGCAGCCAATATCGCTCAAGGCGACTTCGCCAATGCTGAGTTCTTCATCGATGCGAACTTGGAAGAATGGATCAAGGATCCAGACCATGCGCCAAATATCATCGGGATGCTCTGTTCGCTCTTCCAGACGCCTCCGGACCAGTGTCCAGGGGGATATGCGTCCAACGCGAGCCCACGATTGAAGTCGTTGCCTCCGGTCAGCGCCGCTTTGAACAACCCAGTGCTCGGCGCCAATGGCAGCCGGACTGATCCCGCGCACCCTCAGGAGCAGGGTTTGACTTCGTTGCTTGGAGGTGCCAAGTGATCACTCGTGGTGTGAAGATCCGGCTCTTGGCCTTCGTGATCCTCAGTGCGGTCGGCGTGGTCTGGATTGCGGGCAACTATCTCGGTGTCATCGACAAGGTGATGCGTCGTGGCGTCTTCATCCATGCCACCCTGCCGAACTCAGGCGGACTCTATGAAGGCAGCCAGGTGACCATACGTGGGGTGAAGGTCGGCGAAGTCAAGAAGATGCACGTCGAGCCCAAGGGCTTGAAGTTGGACATCACTCTCGAACAAGGCACCAAATTGCCAAAAGACTCAGTCATGAGTGTGCACAATCTGTCGGCCGTGGGCGAGCAGTATCTCGACTTTGTTCCAGAGTCATCGCAAGGTCCCTTCGCTGAGAATGGCACGGTCTTGGCTGGTGATGAGAGCTCATTGCCCATTGGTGAAGACGTTGTCTTGACCAGCCTCAGCCAAATGGTCAACTCCGTGAACGGCGCGGATTTGTCATCGGTGGTCTCTGAACTGGGGATCATGTTCCGAGATACGTCCTCGTCCTTGCAGCAGATGGTTGATTCGGGCGCCTTGTTCGTTGAAGCAGCACAGGACAATCAAGACTCCACAATTGCGCTCTTCGAATCGGCCAAGACTGTCTTGCGCACCCAAGCGGCGCACGAACAGGACATTCAATCGATCTCATCGGATTTGGCCAGCTTCACCAAGGCCCTGGCTGACGCAGACGGCAATGTCAACACGGTGCTCTCACAAGGCCCAGCAACAGCCCGAGAAGTCACTGACCTGATGAATCGTCTCGGGCCCGTGGTGCCGGTATTCCTGGCCAATTTGATCTCAGTGAACCAAGTGATCACCGCAAATCTGTCTGGTTTGGAGCAGTTGCTGCGGACCTTCCCGGTCGTGCTTGCGGGTAGCCCTACGGGTACTTCCGGCGATGGCTACGGTCACATCAACTTGCAGATGACTCAGACGATGCTGCCCTGCACTGGTGGCAAGAATGGCTATTTGCCTGAGAACCTCTGGCGCCCTGCGACGGATACGGCTGACAATGGTCGCCCACCCTTCCCGGCCAGGTGTACTGATCCGAACCTCTTGCCGCGTGGATCCCAGAACGCGCCTGGAGCACGCAAGGCGGCCTCTCCGGCCCGTAATCTTGAGAGCAATGGCACAGCACGTGCGAAGCTCTCTTCTGGAGCATCAAGGAGTGCAGTGCCCACACCGTCGAACTATCAGCCGGTCTTTTCTGGGGGAGCTTGGCAAGACATCCTGGTGGGTCCGGGGTCTGGCCGGTGAGCGTCACGCGAAGTGACGACGAGGGCTCGCGTTGGGGGTGGCTCAACTCCACTTTGGCTTTCCTTGCAGTTGCGTTATTGGTTGGCGCTGGCGTGCTCTTTGTCAAGGGGCCCGATGTCAACCCGGATGCGCGCAAGGCCGAAGTGATGTCTGAGCAGTACACAGCCATTACCAAGGCCGCTCGTGAGACCACAACTGCTTTCATGGATGTCGACTACACAGACATGGAGCCGCGCATCGAGCGGGTCTTGGCTGGGGCAACGGGGAGCTTCCAAGATCAGTATTCACGAGCATCCGTTGAGTTGAAGGCTCAATTGGCTCAGGAACAGACCGTGGCCAGCGGAAAGATCTTGGAAGTGGGGATTGGAGACCTCAGCAAGGACAAGGCGGTTGTGTTCGTCGCCGCTGACCAAAAGGTGCGCAACAAGAGCACCAAGGGCAAGGAAGAGCCGAGGTACTACCGCTTCCAGCTCGACATGGTCAAGGAAAAGGGCAAGTGGAAGGTTGCTGAGTTCGGCTACTTGGATGGTCGACAACTTAGCGGGGATCAATCGTCCGGGGTTGGTTCTGGTGATCAGAACTCTCAGCTGAGCCCGAGTGCCTCACCATCTGGAGGTGCTTCGAATGGCCAGTGAACTGCAACCTGACGAGAAGTTGTGCCCCTTCTGCGCCGAGGTGATCAAGAAGGCCGCCATCCGGTGCAGATATTGCCAATCTGATCTAGATGAACCTGTTGGTGAAGCAGTCGTCGAAGCACCGCCGGAGAAGGTTGAGCCACAACCTCCACTTGGCCTCGGCAAGGTCAAGACCAAGAAGAGTCTGCTCACCCCGGACTTGCCTGAGGGCTCAGAGGCTCAAGCTGACAAGAAGAGCGAACTTGACTCGGCTGATCGGGAGCCAAGCAGGACGACCAAGCCTGGCAACAAGCCCCTCGCCTGGCTGTTGGTGGCGACCGTATTGGCAGCCGCGCTATTTGGAGTTGCCTGGTGGCGGGCCAGCCAGGAGTCACCAAATAGTGGGGCAGTTACGTCGGTGCCGGCGCGCGCCGCCGCCATGGAGGCGGCCGCCAAGAACATGGAGACAATCCTCACCTATAGCTACGATTCCTTGGACCAAGATGCGGCTGATGCACGCAAGGTGATGACCAAGGCCATGGCCAAGGACTACGACAAGACCCTTGCCGAGAGTCGGGACAAGATCATCTCGGAGAAGCGGCGCCTCCAGGCCAAGGTCTTGGCCAGTTCCATCGTGCGCTCCAGTGAGACAAGAGCTGAGGCTTTGGTCTTCCTCGACCAACTCACCACTCAGGCTGGCAATCCAAATCAGGCCTCGTTCGATCAGCGTCGCGTCGTGGTGACCTTGGTCTTCAGTGAGGGCAAGTGGCTCGTCTCGAAGACCGAGGCTCTCTGATAGATTTCTGTAACACGTTTCACTTTTTATGGTCTAGGAGGAACTGGTGCCGCATATGGCCAGCGACCAGTCGAAGGCGACCCACCAGACCGATCTGATCATCATCGGGGCAGGACCTGCCGGGCTCTTCGCTGCCTATTACGCGGGGTTTCGTGGGATGAAGGTCGCCGTAGTCGACTCGCTCCCCGAACTTGGTGGACAGATCTCTGCGATGTATCCGGAAAAGAAGGTCTTGGACGTGGCCGGCTTTCCCTCGATACTTGGGCGCGAATTAGTCGCCGGACTGGTCGAACAGGCGGCCAGCGCGGATCCGACGTACTTCTTGGACTGCACCGCGACCGGATTGGAGTCCGGTGAAGACGAGGTCACGATCACCTTGGAGGACGGCCGCAAACTGATCAGCAAGGCTGTCATCATCACGGCCGGTATCGGGAGATTCACCCCTCGCCCGTTGCCTGCGGCCAACGACTGGCAGGGCGATGATGTGGTCTTCTTCGTGAAGTCCTTTGAGGACTTCAAGGATCAAGACGTCGTGATCGTGGGCGGTGGGGATTCAGCTTTTGACTGGGCCCATCACCTCGAGGGCATCTCCAGGTCAACGGCCTTGGTGCATCGCCGTGATGCCTTCCGGGCTCACCAAGCCACCGTGGATGCAGTCATGGCGGGGAGCACTGAGGTGATCACAAAGGCTCAAGTCGTTGAACTGCATGGCGACCCAAGTGCTGCTGGTGGCACCCTGGAGAAGGTTTCCATCAAGTTGGTGGATGGGACAACCGAAGAAAGACCAGCACAGAAGGTGATCGCTGCCTTGGGATTTGTCGCAGATCTGAGCGCGATGCGCGAGTGGGGTCTGGAGATCGATCAACGCCAGATCAAGGTCGACACCGATATGCGCACCACACTCGACCGTGTTTTTGCGGCTGGAGACATCACCGACTATCCCGGCAAGGTTCGCCTGATCGCCGTTGGTTTTGGTGAGGCAGCAACCGCAGTCAACAACGCTGCCCCATTGATCTTCCCAGGGCAGTCGGTGTTTCCCGGCCACAGCAGTGAGGGGTCTTGACATGGCGGGCAAACCACGTGATTCGGTGAAGATGACAGCAGCCGAGATCGAGGACTATCTGACATCCAACAACAAGGTGCAGGTAGCCACAATCGGGCCGGATGGCGCGCCGCACTTGACCACCTTGTTCTACGCAATGGTGGATGGCCGGATTGCCTTCTGGACCTATGGCAGTTCGCAGAAGATCAAGAACCTTCGCCGTGATCCTCGGATCAGTTGCCTGATCGAGACTGGTGTGGAGTACTCCGAACTGGCGGGCATCTCGGTGCGTGGCCGCGCATCTTTGGTCGAGGATTACGATGGAATACGTGCTCTGGGAGAGCAGGTGTCACAGCGGATGGTAGGCATGGATGATCCCGGGATCAGCCAGGAATTGAAGGACGCGCTCCTTGACCACCAGGCCACCAAACGCGTTGGGGTGATCGTAGAAGCAGAGCGGATCGCCAGTTGGGACCACTCAAAGATGTCGGCTCCTCCTGGATCTGCATCAGTTGAGGCTTGAGAAGTTGAATAACCGAACACCGATATCGGAGGAATCATGAAGATCAGAGTGGACATGAACGAGTGTGAGTCAAATGCACTGTGCGTTGCGATCTCGCCCGACAACTTCTACCTCAACGATGATGACTACCTTGAGGTGATCGACGACCAAGTGACAGATGAGAATCGCGAGCGCATCCAAAGGGCTGTCAACGCCTGTCCCAAGTCCGCGATCAGCATCGTCGAAGACTGACCATTCCCACTTTTACCGTTTCCAAATGGGAACGATCTGTCATGCCCTAGGAGCGTGCCCAATTGTCTGATCTGTTGAATCTAGCTGGCCGAGTTGCGGTGGTGACTGGAGCCGGAGCGGGGCTCGGCCGCGCCGAAGCCGTCGCGCTTGCCAAGGCGGGTGCCGATGTCATCCTCAATGACCTTCCGGGTGCCGCCGACGAGGCTGCCGATGAGATCCGTTCCTTGGGTGTGCGGGCCGCGATTGTTGCTGGTGATGTGGGCGAGTCGAGCACCGCTTCAGCAATCATGAAGACCGCCACCGAGGAGCTCGGTGGCCTGGACATCATCGTCAACAATGCGGGGATCACTCGCGACAAGATGTTGTTCAACATGACAGACGAAGAGTTCGATCTCGTCCTCAAGGTGCACCTGCGTGGACATTTCTTGCTGTCCCGCAATGCAGCGTCGTACTGGCGGGACAAGTCGAAGCAGTCTGGTGAGTTGGTGGACGGTTCGATCATCAACACCGCATCCGAAGCCTTCTTGACTGGCTCGCCAGGACAGGCCAATTACGCCGCAGCAAAGGCGGGGATTGCCGCGTTGACTTTGTCTACGGCACGAGGCCTGTCACGCATCGGTGCCCGGGCAAATGCAATCTGTCCGCGAGCCCGCACTGCGATGACGGCAGCTGTTTTTGGTGAAGACAAGTCGGGTGAGGAGCTTGATCCATATTCACCTGAGCATGTGGCTCCGGTGGTGGCCTATTTGGCGTCGCCAGCTGCGGCCAAGATCAGCGGGCAAGTCTTCATCGTCTATGGGGGGATGGTCGCGCTCATGGCCGCTCCGGTCGTGGAGAAGCGCTTCGATGCCACAGAAGGGGCCTGGTCGCTTGCCGACTTGGATGCCAACTTGGGCGGCTACTTCGCAGAGCGTGATCCGAGTCTGTCCTTTGCGGCCGACTCAGTGATGAAGCTCAACTAATCGCAACGAGATAGGGATAAATCATGGGCAGACTTCAAGACAAGCGAGCCATCGTCACTGGCGGATCACAGGGGCAAGGCGCAGCGATCGTGCGCGCATTTCTGGCTGAGGGCGCCAAAGTGGCGATCGCCGACATTGCCGAGGATGCAGGTCAGGCGCTGGTCACCGAACTTGCTTCAGAGTACGGCGACAGCGTGTACTTCCAGCGGCATGACATCAGTGACCCAAGTTCATGGGAGGGCTTGGTGACTGGGTTCGGCGAGAAGTATGGACCCGTCAACGTGTTGGCCAACAATGCAGGGATTCTGCGTTTTGGTGCCGTAATGGACATGCCCGTTGACGAATACGAGTTGCTTTTCAATGTCAACGCAAAGGGATGCTTCCTCGGGATGCAGACTGTTGCCCGCGTGATGACCAAGGAGCGTCAGGGGTCGATCATCAACTCCTCCTCAATCGAGGGCCTTGGTGGCATGCCATTTTGTACGGCGTACGCCGGCACGAAGTTCGCAATTCGGGGAATGACCAAGGCAGCGGCTCTGGAGCTCGGCCCCAAGGGTGTCCGCGTCAACTCCGTGCACCCGGGGATGATCAATACGCCGATGACTGCAGTCCACGGCGGCGAAGAGGCGATGAAATACGGCGCCAGCAAGGTAGCGCTCAAGCGCGTAGGAGTGCCCGAAGACATCGCCCCGCTCTATGTCTATCTGGCCAGCGACGAGTCGAGTTTTGTCACCGGAGCTGAGATCGCCATTGATGGTGGTGCGACAGCCACGCACGCATTTGGCGGCTGACCTCAACGCAGGATGAGCCGCACCGCGCTCTCGAGGTGATCGTCAACCTCGTCAGCCGTGGTGCGGCCGGTTGTCCATGACACCAACGCGGCCAACCAGACGTCGCTGATCACGCGGGCAAGGCTGATCTCTTCATCTGTTGGCTGTTTGCCTTCGACATAGGCATCGCCTTGGATGGCCCGACTGATCATTGTGGTCAGAGCCATCCCGACTTGGTGAATCTCACCCAACACCGACGAATCGGCAAACATGAATGCACGAGTCAAAGCTTCAGTGAGTTGAGGTTGGCGCTGCATGCCGCTGGTGGCTCGGGAGAGCACGAAGGACACCCGATCGGCAGGGGTATCGCCGGGGATTGGACGTTTGTCCAAGCCAACTTGGATTTCTCCGAATTGCCGTGCCAGAGCCGAAACCAACAGATGAATCTTGGACGGGAAATAGCGATAGAGAGTGCCCAGGGCAACGTCAGCCTGCTCGGCGACAGCCCGCATCTGGACGGCGTCAAAGCCTCCTCGTGAGGCCAGCTCAATGGTCGCATCGAGGATCCGGCGACGACGGTCACGCTGGGGTGGACTGGCCAAGCCGTCAACAGGAATGGTGCTGGAGGTGCTCAAGACCATGACCTCCTGTTCGTCTGTGAGAGTTGTCCTTTGATCGACCCGTCACACTGGTTGGGCTGATGGTCAGGCTAGCAGTCAGTACCTCTAGAATAGAAACACGTTTCAGTTTGTGTTGTGAAGTGTTCCCGCGCCTTGAGCGCCTAGCTTGGGGACTGGGAAGGCGTCACGGATGCGCATCGCGTTGTTGTCCTATCGGAGCAAGCCGCACTGCGGCGGCCAGGGGATCTACGTCAGACATCTCAGCCGCGAGTTGGTGAAATTGGGTCACAGCGTCGAGGTCTTCTCGGGTCAGCCCTATCCCGAGCTCGATGAAGGGGTTTCCCTGACCAAGGTGCCGAGCCTTGACTTGTACCGCGAGCCAGACCCGTTCCGGATCCCCAAGCCCAGCGAATTCCGCGACCTCACCGACGTACGTGAGTTCTTGACCATGTGCACAGCTGGATTTCCCGAGCCCCGCACTTTTAGCACCCGAGTGGCCAAACTCCTTGCCAAGCGAGCGGGTGATTTCGACATCGCCCATGACAATCAGGTCTTGGGTTACGGGATGCTCGACATCAAGCGGTCGGGGATCCCGCTGATCACCAGCATCCACCACCCGATCACCTTCGACAAGAGGATCGACTTGGAGGCCGCGCCCAATTTGCGCAAACGATTGTCATTGCGCCGCTGGTATGGCTTCTTGAAGATGCAGGGTCGGGTGGCCCGAGCCTGTGGTCGCATTTTGACGGTGTCCACCTCGAGCGAGAAGGACATCGTCAACGATTTTGGGGTTGACCCTGAGATGATCCAGGTCATCCCACTTGGTGTGGACGAGGTCTTCCGGCCCCCGACCAAGCCCAGGGTGCCGGGACGCATCGTTGCCACCGCCAGCGCGGACATGCCGATCAAGGGAGTGTCGGTGCTGCTTGAGGCATTTGCGAAGCTGCGCACAGAGCGAGACATCCATCTGGTCCTGGTCACCAAGCCGATGCAGGGTGGGCGCACCGAAAAGCTGATCGACCAGTTGGGTATTGCTGAGCACGTCTCCTTCGTCAATGGCGTGAGTGATTCCGAGCTGGTCGAGGTCATGGGATCTGCCGAGCTTGCCTGTGTGCCTTCGCTCTATGAGGGCTTCTCATTGCCCACCGCAGAGCTCATGGCCTGCGCAACTCCGCTGGTCGCCAGCAGGGCAGGGGCCATCCCGGAGGTCGTCGGGCCCGACGGAGAATGTGCAGACTTGGTGCCCCCGGGCGACCCGGAGATCTTGGGTGCCACGATTGCAGCCTTGTTGGATGATCCGGAGCGGCGCGAACGCATGGGCAAGGCTGCCCGGGCCAGGGCCGAAGAACGCTTCAGTTGGCAGGCTGTCGCGGAGAAGACCGCCGCAGCTTATGCCCGAGTCATTGCCGAAACGAACGAAGAGAAGAGCAGGACCATCTGATGTTGACCGTTGATTTTGACCGTTTGGGACTCAAGCCCGGTGACCGAGTCATTGACATGGGTTGTGGAGCCGGACGCCATGCGTTTGAGATGTACCGACTCGGGGCTGATGTCGTGGCCTTTGACCAGGACGGCGACGAATTGGCCAATGTCCTTGAGCTCTTCGGGGCCATGAAAGAGGCTGGAGAGGTGCCTGATGGCGCCCACGCCGACATCAAGGAGGGTGATGCTTTGCAGTTGCCCTTCGCCGATGGGGAGTTCGATCGTGTCGTCGCCTCTGAGGTGCTCGAGCACATCCCTGCTGACATCACCGCCATCAATGAGTTGGTTCGCGTGCTCCGTCCGGGTGGCACCATGGCACTTACCGTGCCGCGTTGGCTTCCTGAAATGGTCTGCTGGCAGTTGTCTGAGGACTACCACAATGCTCCGGGTGGCCACATCAGGATCTACTCTGACAAGGAGTTGATCGGCAAGGCAAAGAACGCCGGCCTGGTGTACGACGGCAAGGATTATGCGCATGGACTGCACACGCCGTACTGGTGGCTGAAGTGCGCCGTGGGCGTCAACAACGACGACAACCCTTTGGTGAAGGCCTACCACCAGGTCTTGGTCTGGGACATCATGAAGACGCCGGGGTACAGCAAGGGCACTCGCCTAGCGGAGAAGATGCTAAACCCAGTGCTGGGCAAGAGCTTGGTGCTCTACTTCCACAAGCCTCTATGAGCCCACGACCACCGGCACCCATCCCTGAGGTGCCCGGCATCTTGACCAGCGCACAAGTGGCGGAGTCGGCTCGGTCAATCGTGGCCATGCAGGAGTCCGACGGCGCGATCCCATGGACGATCGGGGAGCACGTCGACGTGTGGAATCACGTCGAGGGTGCGATGGCCCTGATGGTGGGCAATGAATTTGAAGCCGCTGAGCGGGCCTACGACTGGTGTCGACGCACCCAGCGTGAAGACGGCTCGTGGGCGATGAAGATCGTCCAGGGAGAGGTCGAGGACGCCAGCGGAGAGACGAATATGTCCGCCTACCTGGCTGTTGGGGTCTGGCACCACTGGCTGGAGCGCCGCGATTTTGAGTTCGTTGAGCGCATGTGGCCGACGGTGCGCAAAGGCTTGGATTTCGTCACCGGCATGCAACTACCCTTCGGAGGCATCTGCTGGTCACAGGAGTGGGACGAGAATGGCCCCGCGAAGATCAATCGCGAGGCATTGTTGGCGGGTTCCTCCAGCATTTACCAGTCCCTACGCGCGGGGGTGTCTCTGGCTGAGCTGGTGAGTGATCCTCAACCAGATTGGGAGCTGGCCGGTGGCCGATTGGGCCACGCGCTTCGCGAGCATCGCGATCTATTCCTTGACAAGTCTTTGTTCTCCATGGACTGGTACTACCCGGTCTTGGGTGGTGCCGTGCGTGGCCAAGCAGGCGTTGAGCTGATCGAGTCCCAGTGGGAGACCTTCGTGGTGGCCGATCTGGGCATCCGCTGTGTGTCTGACAATGACTGGGTCACCGGTGCGGAGACCTGCGAGCTGGTCATGGCCCTGGACGCCTTGGATGATCGAGAGCGTGCCCTGCAATTGTTTGCCGAGATGCAGCACCTTCGTGATGAAGGGGGCAGATACTGGACCGGATATGTCTGGCCAGACGAAGTCAATTGGCCCGTTGAGCACACCACCTACACGGCAGCGGCCGTGATCTTGGCAGCCGATGAGTTGGCGCGTACGACGGCCACGAGCGGCATCATGCGGGGTGACTCACTCGCACCGCACTTTGCCGAGATCGGCCTGGAGTGTGGCTGTATCTCAGCCGACCGGGTCTCCGGGCGCGCCTGATTCACGCCTGAGGGAACGCATCGACCCAACCCTGCCTGCGGGAGTGAACGCGCCACTCTCGATTGCGCGTTGCCAAACGTGGAAGGGCGCCTGCCCTCCGTCTTCGGGCCGCTCGAAGACATCGTGGATCAACAAGATGCCTCCGGGCTGGACCCAGTGAGCAAAACCCGTGTAGTCGGCCTGGGCGGGCTCTTCTGAGTGGCCCCCATCGATGAACAGCAATGACAACGGTGTGCGCCAGTGCTTGCTCACCGTGGTCGACTTGCCGATGACGGCGATCACCTGATCTTCGAGGCCTGCTCGTGCGATCGCCTTGCGGAAGGTCGGCAAGGTGTCCATGAGCCCGAACTCCGGATCCACAACAGAAGAATCATGGTGTTCCCAGCCTGCTTGGTTTTCCTCCGAACCCCGGTGGTGGTCGACTGTGAAGACACAACCTCCGACCTCACGGGCCGCAGCGCCCAAATAGATGGCCGACTTGCCGCAATATGTGCCCACTTCCAGCCCTGGACCGGTGGCCAATTGCTCCAAAGCCACAGAGTGCAGGAAGTCACCCTCATCAAGTGGCATGAAGCCCTTGGCGGCCATGGCGTGCTCAAGCCAAGTCGAGGGCGGCTGGGTTGACTTGTCCGGAGTGGTCACCGAGGCAGCCTACCGGCCCGCTCATGGCATCATTGGAACACGTTCTAGTTCATCAGGAGGGCATGTGCCAATCGGGATCAGCGACGAGCACATCGAGTTGGCCACGGCAATCGGCAAGTGGGCGACGTCCGCGGCAGCGATCGAAGCAGTCAGGGCAGCAGAGGATGCACCCGGGGAGTTGCGAGGATGGCCTGCCATTGCGGCTGAGATGGGCTTGTGCGCGATCGCGCTTCCGGAGTCGGTGGGTGGTGGGGGCGGCCTGCTCGACCAGGCCGTTGCTACCGAGGCCGCCGCACGTGCGCTCGTGCCCGGCGAACTCCTGACCTCGACCATTGCCGGGCTGCTGATCGACGACCCGGGCTTGCAAGAGGGCGTGGCCGGGGGAGAGGTGGTCTTCGGACTAGGGCTGAGTCCCACGCTGCAACTGTCCGACAACGAGTTGAGCGGCACTGTCACTGCCGTCGCCGGTGCGCCATTGGCCACGCACCTGCTGCTGGGGTCTGACTCGGGTTGGTATGTCGTACCTGCAAATGCTGCTGAAATCACACCCGGAGTCAGTATGGACCTGTCGCGCACTATTGGCGCGGTGACATTGTCTGAGGTGCCTCTGGCTGACCTGACGCCAGTGCCGTGCACCACTGAGCAGGTGCAGCAATTGGCGATCACCTTGGCCGCCGCTGAGGCATCGGGTGTTGCCCGCTGGTGTCTGGACATCGCGGTCGAGTACGCCGGAGTACGCGAACAATTCGGAAAGAAGATCGGCTCCTTCCAGGCGATCAAGCACCTTTGCGCGGAGATGCTCGAGCTGAGCGAGTCTGCTACTGCTTCTGCCTGGGATGCCGCATTGGCCGCTACGGAAGGCCCAGAACAGGCCAGGTTTGCCGCCCTCAACGCCGGCGTGGTCGCCTTAGATGCCGCAGTGTCGGTGGCCAAGGGGTGTATCCAAGTACTTGGCGGGATTGGCTTCACCTTCGAGCACGATGCTCACCTGTACTTACGCCGCGCGATCTTCTTGCGGTCCTGGATTGGAGGGGTGACGCCCGCGGCCCGGGCGCTTGCCCAACTGGCTGCCACCGACGTACGACGTCACTCAACCGTCGACTTCGAGGGCGCTGACGCGGACATTCGTGCTGAGGCGAGCCGAATCGCCGCTCGGATCTCTGCGCTGCCGGAGAGCGAGCGTCGCGCCGCGCTGGTGGAGACCGGCTACATCACACCTCACTGGGCGAAGCCGTATGGCGTCGGTGCTTCTGCGATGGAACAGATCGTCATCGATGAGGAGCTGACTCGCGCGGGGGTTGGGAGAGTCGACCTGAAGATCGGTGGGTGGGCCGCGCCCACGATCCTGGAGCATGGCACTCCCGAACAGATCGAGAAGTTCGTCGGTCCGACCCTCAGCGGGGACATCATCTGGTGCCAGTTGTTCAGTGAGCCCGGTGCTGGCTCGGACTTGGCGTCGTTGCGCACCAAGGCCGTGCGCGATGGCAATGGTTGGCGTCTGACCGGGCAGAAGGTCTGGACTTCTCTGGCCAAGGAAGCCCACTGGGCGATCTGCTTGGCTCGCACCAGCACTGAAGGCAAGCCACACGCCGGGATCACCTACTTCCTCCTCGACATGTCGAGCGAAGGGCTGGACATCCGCCCGTTGCGGGAGATGACCGGTGAAGCCCTGTTCAACGAGGTCTTCCTCGACAATGTCTTCGTGCCCGATGAATGTGTCGTGGGAGAGGTCAACGGCGGCTGGAAGCTGACCCGAACCACGCTGGCAAATGAACGCATCGCCATGGGCGGGCATCGTTTGGGCGACTCCGTGGAGCGCGCGGTCACCCTCCTCGGTGGTGACCCGGCCAAGGAGGCTGAGGTCGGCAAGGCAGTTGCTTGGGCCACGACCACAAAACTGCTGAGCAATCGTGCCCTGATGCGCTCGCTCTTCGGGGCAGCTCCGGGAGCAGAATCAAGTGTGGGCAAGCTGGTGGGTGTGCGTAGTCGCCAAGACTCAGCTGAACTCGTGGTGAACCTGCTGGGTGACCGGGTCTTCTCTGGTGATGACCTGTCGACCGCTGCAGTTCACGAGCAATTGCTCACCCGTTGCTTGTCGATCGCAGGCGGCACTACTCAGGTGTTGCGCAACGTAGCTGGCGAGCGAATCTTGGGTCTACCGCGAGGCTGAGCTCAGGCTGATGCCGACGGCTCAGCCACTGAGGCAGCTGCTCGGGCGGGCTTTTGGTGGGTGGCTCGATGCCAACACAACCAGCGCTCCACCGCTTTGATCACGTGCCGACTGCGGATCGAGCCGAAGACCTCGAAGGCGTGCTGGGTGCCGGGAAGCTCCAGATAGGTGACCGTGTGCTTCGACACTTCTTTCAAACGAGCCACGAATGCGCGAGCCTGAGTGACCCGCACCAACGAGTCATTCGCACCATGGATCACCAAGAAGTCCGGCTCGTCACCGTTGACGTGGTAGAGCGGTGAGGCTTGATAGAACGGCTCTGGGTCGGTCTTGGGATCCTTCTGGAAGACGCTCGGAGCAAAGAAGTCGTCACGGATGCCCTTTGAATAGGAGTCTCCGATGATGCCGGCGACGTCGTAGACGCCATAGAAGGGCACACACGCCTGCACGCTGGTGTCCACTTCTTCAAATCCGGGCTGATACATCGCATAACTGGGGGTGACTGCGGCGAGCGATGACAGGTGGCCTCCGGCTGACCCTCCCGTGATCACGACGTACGCCGGATCGCCGCCGTATTCGTGAATGTTTTGCTTCACCCATGCGATGGCACGCTTGACGTCGATGATCTGTGCCGGGAAGGGGTGCTTGGGGGCCAGGCGGTAGTTGACCGAAACACAGATCCAGCCACGTTTAGCCATGGCATTCATCAAGAGCAGGCCTTGCTGGCCCTTGTCGCCGATCACCCAGCCGCCACCATGGACTTGGATCAGCACTGGTGCATCCTTGAGCTCGACACCCTTGGGGCGATAGATGTCAAGGCGAGCCCGGCTGCCTCCGATGCGGTAGTTGACATCTTTGATGACCTCGACCTCGGACTCGATCATCTTGAAGGGGCGCATCACCTGCAGCGGGGAGCTGCCCTTGTCGCTGAAGGTCTGGTCATCTACCTCATCGAGATAGTCAGGACCGAGTGCCTCACGAATACCTGCCTTGGTCTGCTCGCCGGCGTCGTGCGCCTGCTTGATCATCTGACCCAATGCAGCAGCGGCAACCATCGCAGCGCCAACACCGACAACGCTGATGTCGCCGGTCTTTCGATGGCGGAGCAGGTGCTGAGCGGTGTCGGCGATGCCAAGAGCGAGCATCTGTGGTGCCAACTCGAGTGTCGGCCAACCCATCGCGAATGCCGGGATGCTGCCGATCCGATTTTGGCTCGGCTTCAGGGCGTTGGCTGTCAGGGCAGCCATGAGGATTTGGCGATTGCGATAGTTGAACAGCATGTTGCCGAGCCTACTCGGTGTTAGTCACGCCCCAACTTCTAGCCAGCCCCAGATTTGAGTGATTTGATGGCTTGGTGCAGCGGCTCAGTGGACTTGACGCCAGTTTCTTGTATCTGGAGACCAACGAACAATTGATGCATGTCTGTGCCTTGCTGCTGATCGACCCCGAGACGATGCCCCAGGGCTATGACTTCGAAGATCTCAAGCATCGACTTGGCGAGATCACCAGTCACATAAATGTCTTCCGCAGACGCCTCAAGCACGTGCCGCTCGACATCGATCACCCGGTTTGGGTCAACGATGAGAAATTCGACATCGACCAGCATGTCCATCGGTTCGGGCTGCCGAGCCCAGGTGATCGCGACGCTTTGGCGGAGCTGTGCGGGCATCTCGCCGGCATTCCACTGGCTCGTTCGAGGGCGATGTGGGAGATCTACATAATCGAGGGTCTAGATGATGGGCGTATTGGTGTCTTCCTGAAGATGCATCACGCTTCCATAGACGGCATCTCGGGAGCCAATGTGCTCACGTCGATGTGCTCGTTGGCTCCGGGTGACCCACCAATGGCTGCGGAGGATTCTCATCTTCCGTTGGGCATGCCCTCCGACTGGGATCTTCTTTTCCGAGGGTTGTTGACACGTGCGTTGACGCCGTGGCGGATGATGCGTCTGCTCGGACCCGCATACGGGGTGGTCGCCGACACGGTCACGAGGGTACGGGAGGGGACGTCGATGGCGGCGCCGTTGAGGGCGCCACGGACCTCCTTCAATGGCACCATCACGGGGCACCGCTCGGTGGCCTTTGCCGACTTGCCCTTGGCTGACATCAAGGCGATCAAGAACTCCGTTGAAGGAGTGACCGTCAATGACGTGATCTTGAGTTTGGTTGGTGGGTCCGTACGCCGCTACCTCGACGAGCGCGGCGAACTGCCCGACACCTCCCTGCTCGCCGCGGTGCCGGTGGCGATCACAGATGCGAAGGCCCGCGGGGCCAACCACGTGACCGCGCTATTCACCAAGCTCTACACCAATATCTCTGACCCGATGGAGCGCCTGCTCGCATTATCGGCCTCAAGCACTCACGCAAAGGCCCATCAGAAGGCGATTCCGCCGACAGCCCTGCAGGAGTGGGCTGAGTTTGCAGCCCCCAGGATGTTCAGCTTGGCAGGGCGAGTGATCTCCGGGCTGAAAGTCGTCGATGAAGGTCCGGTGATCCACAACCTGGTGACCTCAAATGTGCCGGGTGCCCCGGTGCCGGTTTACTTCATGGGGGCCAAGATTGATGCCCTGTATCCCTTCGGGCCGATCATGCACGGAGCGGGCGTCAACATCACCGTCGTCTCCACGGCGGGCGTGATGCACGTCGGGCTGATTGCTTGCGCTGAGATGATGAGACATCCCTTTGACCTGACCAAACAATTCAGGGCCGAGCTCGACGCCTTGGTTGAGCAACTCCCCGAGGCACCACGCAAGCGGCGACTCGGCGGAGCCTGAGCTAGCTCAAGCCGGCCTCACCTTTTGCTTGGCGACGGACTTCTTCTTGACGACCTGCTTGCGCTTCTGGTCGTTGATGCGAGCCTGGGTGACATTGACGGCTTCGACGAAGACCGGCACGAATCGCTCAGACTCCATCACGCAGCCGGCATGTCCGGTGTGCGCTTCATGAATGGTCGCGCCCGGGATCCTGCCAGCTAGGTCGAGTTGCCTGCTGGTCGGGATCACTTTGTCTTTCGTGGTGACCACCACTGCCACGGGTACGTCGATCCGGTTTAGCCACGGGGTGCTGTGATGGCGCCCCAAGGACGCCACGGCCTGACCGATGGCCCATGGGCTGGTGCTGCGCCATTCGTCGATGGCCCATTCGGAGATGTCGCCTTGGGCCTTGCCCAAGTCGAGCACCTTCATCGCCGTGCGACCGGCTTGGTCAAGGACCTTGGCCTTGGACAGGGCACGCATCGCGCCACCGCCCAACTCCATGCTCGCGTGGAAGAATCGCTCTTGCAGGTTGTTGCGGAAGTGGCCGGTAGTGGCGCCGAGCACCAAGCCACCAATCCAATCAGGATGCTGGCGCCAGACCCGCTGCGCGATGATCGAGCCCATCGAGTAGCCGGCGATGATGGGCTTGTCGAGTTCCAGTTCCTGGATCACCGCGGCCACGTCATCTGCGCAGTCATGGATCGAGAAGTGCTCGCTGATGATGCCGCGGCCGTGCCACCTCTGGTCGAAGATGACCACGCGATAGCGCTGCCTGAGTTGCTCGATGCAGGTGAACCAAGTCAGCATGCCGGTGCAACCCACAGCATGCAACAACACGATCGCAGGTGCGTCTGGTGTCGGGCCGGGGATATCGGTCAGCCAAGTGCGACCTCGACGCGGGATGTCGAACCAGCGCCCTTCAGGGATTTCGACATACGGGATGTGTGCCGCGTCGCGGATTTTGCGGCGAGCCTTGCTGCCAAGACCGGCAATCAAATCTTTGGTCATGATCCTCGATTCCCCTTAACGCAGTGGGAGCCTACCGTTGTTGTCGTCAACGGACTCTGTCTCTAGACTAGAACACGTTTCAGTTATCTTCACGGAAAGGCCCCTCTGAGTGAGTAACGATCCAAGCCTGGACGAAGCACGCGAGCTCGCCGAAGAGATTAGATCAGTGATGATCGACGTCCTCGACAAGGGGGCCGAAGGTCAACGAGGCACGTGGGGCGCGCTTGCTGAGGCGGGCCTCCTGGCGATGGCTGCTCCAGAGGACTTCGGTGGCTCTGGGCTCGGCGTGCGTGAAGTCGGCGTGTTGCTGCACGAGGCCGGCCTGCGCGCGAGTGACCTCCCGATCTGGGAGACGCTGGTTTGTGGGCAGTTGACCATCGCCAAGCATGGGTCCGATGAGCTGAAGCAGGACCTGTTGGCCAAGCTCACGTCCGGCGAGCTCATGATCAGCCCGGCCCTGGCTGAGCCAGGTAATGCCCTTCCCGAGACGCCCGTCACCTCCTTCGACGGCGAGCGGTTGAGCGGTCACAAGATCTCGGTGCGCAAGTACGACACCGATTCCCTCATGCTGGTCACTGCGGCGGGGCAACAAGGGCCGGTCGTGGTGCTGGTTGAGCCAGACGCTGATGGCGTGTCCATGCAAGACATGTCCAACTCTCGTGGCGGAGCCGTGGCCTCAGTTACGTTCACGGATACGCCGGTGTTCGGCGTACTCGACGAAGGTGCGGCGCAGACGCTGCGCCGCAATGCAGCTGCCGGCTTGGTGCTGTGGGGCGAGGGCGCGCTGGCCGGCGCCCGAGATCTCACGGCGGGATATATCAAGGAGCGTCGCCAGTTTGGGCGGAGCTTGGCGGAGTTTCAAGCCGTAGCCATGCAGATGGCTGATGTCTATGTCGACTCGCGCATGGTTTCGCTGGCAGCTGAGGAAGTAGCTCGCCGGATCGCCGACGGCCAGTCGGTCAGCTCCGACTTGGCGGTGGCCAGCTATTGGTTCTGTGAGAAGGCGCCTAAGGCCCTTCAGACCTGCCACCACCTCCATGGTGGATTCGGGGTCGACGAGACCTACGCATTGCCGGCGTACTTCGCCACCATCAAGGACATCGCAGTCGCTCTGGGTGGGGCTGATCAGACCCTTCAGGCCGTGACTGTGGGGGAGGGCGAGGAGAAGAATCTTGAGCTGACCCCGGCCCAACGGGAGTTCAAGGCTGAGGCGCGAGCCTATTTCCACTCACTGGTCACCCCTGAGCAACGCCTGGAGTTGATGACCGATCGCCACGGCAAGGCCTATCACGACATCATCAAGAAGATGGGCCGTGATGGCTGGATGGGCGTCGGCTGGCCCACTGAGTACGGCGGCAAGGGCTTGGGTGGCATCGAGCAACAGATCTTTGCCAATGAAGCTGCGCATGCTGATGTGCATCTGCCCAGCGTGACCTTGCAGACGGTCGGACCGACCTTGCAGTCATTTGGCACCGACAAGCAGAAAGAGATGTTCC
>WBZP01000622.1_pt1 | contig 47330 bp, 44 predicted proteins | sample 5204301 | NCBI WGS metagenome assembly WBZP01 (sample SAMN12412401, study PRJNA552823) | activated sludge metagenome | isolation source: activated sludge from nitrification reactor of wastewater treatment plant... | place: USA: Pennsylvania | collected 2017
AGGATCAGCGCGATCATGGCGGCGGTGGCGATCGAGATCAACAGCAGATCATGCTCGGCGGCGGCGATCATGTCACTGAACGTCGCCGGCGGCCCGGTCACCTGCGCGGTGGTGGACGAACCGGCGAACACTTCTGCGGTGATGTCCCGCACCGCCTGGACGGACTCCGCAGCGGTCGGGTCACCCAGCGTGCCGCTCACTCCCACCGGCAGATACCACGATGTGCCGTCGGCGCTGACAGCCTGGGCTCGGGTGACCGGATCGGCCAGCAGATCCTGCACCAGTAACACGTGCTCGCTGTCTGCGCGCAGTCGTTCCAGAAGGCGGTCGTAGCGCTGTTGGGTCGCCGGGGTCAGACCGGCGGGGTCTTCCATGGCCACGAACAGCATGGTTTTCGACCCCTGCTCGTTGAAGGCGGTACTCAGCCGCTCCACCGTTTGCAGCGACGGGGCGTCGCGCGGAATCAAATCCACCGACTGCTGGCGCACCACCGTTTCCAGCTGCGGGAACAGCAGCGCCAAGACGATCGCGGCGCCGATCCACACACCGATGGTCAAGGCTTTGTGCCGCACAGTGAATCGTCCCAACGCTGCGAGCCGGGCGCTGTATTCGCGGCTGCGTGCGGGATCGGCGGGAGTCTCGCGCCGGGCAGCGCGGGCCGGTGTTACCGAGGAGCCTGCCGTGCGGTCGGTCACCAAACCCCCTAAACGATCAACGATACTATTGGTATCGCTACGCTACATTATGTAGCGAACATCGGATAGTCGATGGGGCCTGCGCGCGGTGGGGGCTTATCGGTTCACGATGTTGGCGTCGTCGCTTTCGGGGATGTCGTGTCGGACCACGCGGACACGCCCGTGCGGTAGACAGGCCATGTACCCGTGCCGCTTGCCGTACAGCTCCCACGCGGTGAACTGCTCGTCGGGATCAACGTCGATGCGGTGACCACGGGAGAAGCCCAGGTGCAACCCTCCGTCGTCACCGGACCAGGCCTGGGTGCACACTGCGCCGGCCAGGTTCAGCAGCGGGCGCTCGTAGACCGAGATCTGCAAGGGATTGATGAGGACTGCCTCGGCGGGAAAGCGATCTGCTGCGGGCAGAGTGAGCAGCAGGGGGCGCGAGATGACGACTTCGTTGTAGTCGTCCAGGTCGAGTACCAAGCCGTCGCGCACCGAAACCCGTTGCACGACACAATCTTCGATCCACTGGGTGTACATGGCGTTCTCCTTCGACGCATCATCGAGTCGCACCCCTAAGGGTACGGCAGGTATCGCTGCGATACTAGGAGTATCGTTACGGTTCCTCGGAGTGCGCGGCGGCGCTGTCGAGTAGCCGATGAACGGCCCGGTCGATGCGGTCACGGGTCTCCTCGGCGGACACCCGCCCGCTGATGAAGGCGAGCAGGTTGGCCAGCCAGATGTCGGAGATGAGGCCGGCGACAACCAGATGTGTCGGTGTCGGCTCGCCCGCGCTGAGGGTGCGGGCCAGCAGCGTGTGGATCGTTGCGGCGGCAGAATCAAGTTCCGCGGCGGCGCGGGTGTCGGCCGCGGCGAAAGCCCGGGTCATGGCGTCGGTCAGCAGCGGCTCGCGCTGCCACCGGCCGTGCAGGTGGCTGGTCAGTCGCTCCAATCGCTGCCGCGGTGTGCCGGCACCGGTTGTCCAGGTCCCGGCGACGTCGAGACGCTGAAATTCTCGACTCAGCGCCGCGACCAGCAGATGGGTTTTGGCCGGGAAATAGCGGTACAGCGTGCCCACGGCCATGCCGACGTGCTCGGCGACCGTCCGCATGTGCACCGCGTCGTAACCGCCGGTGGTAGCTATAGCCAGGGCGGCATCCATGATGGCCTCGCGACGACGGGCCGAGACGCGCGAACGCGGCACCCCGGCTGCGTGAACCTGATCGGCAACCGAATACTCCTCGTCGAGCCCGGTGGGCGTGTCGCTCGCTCGGGCGCTGGCGACGGTCATGGTGTGTGATCGCCGCCGCGGCGCGAGAACTGCTCGAGGATCTCCCCAAAACCGCTGATATCGCCGTGGGCGGCGAAATGTGCGGTATCAACCACGATGAATACGGCCGTCGCGGTGAACCGGGTGGCCCCTTCGCAGGTGCCGGTCGCCGCGACGTGCAACGCCCGACCCTCGCGGGCGCTGATGTGCGCGGTGATCCGGTGGGGCCGGTGCAGCGGTACTGGTTGCAGATACTCCACCGTCAGACTGCGCGTCACCGCAGGCGTGCCGGCGATCCACAGCGTGAAGCCCAGCACGTCATCGCAGGCCGCGGCGACGGCCCCACCGTGCGCCAGGCCGGGGGCTCCGATGTGGCGCTCGTCGAATGTGACATCGGCATACACCGAATCCGCACTGCGGTAGACCTCCACATGCAGGCCGTGCGGATTGTCCGGACCACACCCCATACAGGTCGGGGTATGAGAAGGCAGCCGTTCCGACGGCACCGCACGATCTGACACAGAAACGCTCCCGCTACTTCAAGTTTCGCTGCGCTACTGGTAGTACCACAACTGCTAGACTTCCCGGTGCGACATCGCCGAAATCGACCGCCGAGGTGACCCGTGAGCGACAGCAATCAGCCCTCCCTGCCCGATGATGACGACATCGATCCGCGGCGGATCCGGTCACGGAATCGACTATTGGATGCTGCGGCAACACTGTTGAGCACCGGAGGGGTCGAGGCCGTCACCATCGATGCCGTCACCAAGGCATCCAAGGTGGCCCGTACCACTCTTTATCGGCATTTTCAGAGCTCGTCGCATCTGCTGGCTGCCACCTTCGAGCGGCTACTACCGCAGGTAAGCACACCAGCACCGACCAGCGGTTCCCTACGCGAACAGCTGATCGAGCTGCTCAGCCGCCAAGCCGCCCTGTTCAACGACGCCCCGCTGCACGTCACCACCCTGGCATGGCTCTCACTCGGCCCCACCGGCGCCAAAGAAGAGACCGACAACAGTCACGCATCCGGGGCACTGCGGGCCCGCGTCGTCGACCAGTACCGCCAACCGTTCGACGCCATCCTCACCAGCTCGAAAGCCCACACCGAACTCGGCAACATCGACCGCGACCTCGCAATTTGCCAACTCGTCGGACCCCTCGCATTCGCACGCATGACCGGCCTGCGCACCATCACGCGCGACGACTGCACAACCCTCATCGACAACTTCCTCGCAACCCACCGCAGAGCCGCCACCCCCGCAGACGTACGCGAAGTCGTTTGAACGGACCCAGGGTGACATCGCCGGCGGAAGCTCACGACGACGCGTCAAACCACGAGATCTGAGACAAGTAATGATTCGACTCGAATTTCTAGAAACGAGACAGGCGAGAGTTCGGGATGATGTTCGGAAGGGACCACCCGGCCGGGGGGAAGGGGTCCGTTTTTAGGAAGGATGATTGTGACCACCCAAGATCGTGGCAGTGCACGCTTGTCCAGACTGCTAGCGGACCCGCAACGTGCAGCTCGCGTGGCCGCCATTCGCGAGCAGATGGACCAGCCCTGCCCCGCTTCGCTCAGTCCACACACCATGACTGTCGACGACTTGCGGCGCGCCGCCGACGCAGCCAACGACGTTAACGACTCCGAGGTTCTCGACGCCGCTTGGCGGCGTGAGCGGCCCTGATGCACTAAATCGGTAGTGTCGCAAGGACTGCCGATATAGAGGCCGCCATTTTGTGTACGGCGACGTCACTGGCCGGTTTTAGGCTTGGAGAATGCACCCGAGCTCAGGACCGCCCCAGCCCGGGCCTTTCCATGTGCCGCCGGTGCCTCCTCCACCACGTAGAAGCTCAAGGTTTCCGCTGTGGCTGGCGGTAGTCGCAGTACTGCTGTCTACCGCCGCTCTCATCGTCGCGGTCCTTGGGTTAACCCGTGAACCCGAGCAGAAAGTAGAGCCGCCAGCGACAAGTGTTGCGACCACCGATTCGAATGATCGGGCATTGTGCGAAGCGATCGCACCGCTGATCAAGGAAAGTTCGGGAAATAAGAATGACTTTGTAGAGCTAGGGGAGCCCGGCTCTCCGGAGCGCAACGCGGGAATCCCGAATTTTGTTGAGATAACTCAGGATTGGGTCTCTCGTGCACAGGAGGTGCTCGACGCGCACGCCGAGCCGCCGCGGTATCTAACTCGTACGCTGCAGCGCTACGTCGACGATATGCGGCTCTTTGTCGATGGATTGCGGCCCGGACCTGAAGACGATGCTGATCGGGCGTTGTGGACGGACAGCATCGGCGCACTCGGCGGACCTCTTACAACCTGCCTTGATCAGGGGGTTGAGTTATGGCAGCGGTAGGGACGACTGCATCGATGCCGTCGCGGCCGTACTCGCCGCGCATCGTGGGCTCGGTGTGGCCCCGCACCTCACCGGAAGCTTGGTCGGAAACCGCAAACGGCCTCCAAGAAAAGAGTGCCGAGCTCAGCACATCGGCGGGCGGGATCCGCCGTAGCGCCGATGATCTTGGTTCTTCCAATTCAGGCCAAATGATCGAAGCGATGTGCGAGCGCTCCTACCGCACGGCCCAAACGGTGACCAATCATTCCGATCTGTACGGAGATATGTCCAAAGCGGTCAAAGAGACCGCCGAGCTGATCTGGCATGGCCGCGAGCGACTCGACGCGATCGACCGTAACGCTCACGAGGAGATTGACCGACTCAAGCAGCAGTTCGCGGCAGAAGCTTCCTTTTTGGGAGCTGGCGCCGCGGCGGTGGCACTTCATGCTGCGATCGAAGCCATCATCAACGCCGCCGCAGGCGAAGCACTCGGGGTGGCCTCCGATACTGCTGCGGCTATTGCCGAGCAGGCTGCACACATCGGTGGCAATTCGAGCGGCGCAGCCGGCAGCAGCGGGGATGGTCCTGCGCTGCAGGCGCTGAGTCAACAAGGCGAATCCGGCGACGCCGAAACTATGACTGACGGCACGCCCACAGGTACACCGCCCGCCCTCTCTGTCAACCTGGGTTGAGGCGCCCGCCCCCTGACAATTAGTGACCCAAGGGCGGGGATGGAGAGGCTCCCCGAAATGACGAGCAAGGTGACGACGTTGGCCCGGACGGCCGGGATGAATGATCCTGGTCGGGTGGCTGACGATGCAACGCAGCGTCCCGATCCTGAGGTGCCCGAGCGGGCCCGGCGGCGGACGTTCACCGCGAAGTACAAGCTGGAGGTCCTGGCCGCCTACGACGCGGCACCCGACGGCGAGAAGGGTGCGGTGCTGCGCCGCGAGGGGCTGTATTCCAGCCACATCACCGAGTGGCGCAAAGCCCGCGACGTCGGTGCGCTGGCTGGGCTGGCGGCCCCACGCGGGCGCAAGCGCCGCGATCCGGCCGCCGAGCAGATCGCCGGCCTGCAGGCCGAAAAGCAGCGACTGGAAAAGGAGTTGGCCACCACTCGCGCCGTGGTGGAAGCCCAAGCAAAACTACACGCGCTCTTGGAGACGCTCTCCGAGAGCGCGGATACCGATCCGAGGTCGACGCGATGACCGATGCGGCCGTCACCGAACTCAAACCACACGTGGGCGTGCGCACGGCCTGCCAGGCCCTCGGCGCCTCGCAGGCCGGCTACTGGCGGCGCAACCGGCAAAGCCCGGCCCCGGCCCGCCCGGAGCCCATCCCACACCGGCAGCGCCACCAGCCACGGGCGCTGAGCGCCGGCGAGCAGCAGGCGATCCTCGATGTTCTGCACAGTGACCGCTTCGCCGACCTGGCACCGGCGGAGGTGTGGGCGATCCTGCTCGACGAAGGCGTCTACCTGGGTTCGGAATCGACGTTCTACCGGCTGCTGCGCCAAGCCGGCGAGGTACGTGAACGCCGCCGCCAAGCCACCCATCCGGCGAAGGTGAAACCCGAACTGGTGGCCAACGGCCCCAATGAGGTGTGGTCCTGGGATATCACGAAATTGCGCGGCCCAGAAAAATGGAGCTACTACTACCTCTACGTGATCTTGGACATCTTCTCGCGCTACGTCGTCGGCTGGATGGTCGCCAGCCGCGAATCGGCTGCACTGGCCGAGGTGCTGATCCGCCAGACCTGCACCAAGCAGAGCATCGACCGCGGCCAGCTGACGATTCACGCCGACCGCGGCAGCTCCATGACTTCCAAGCCGGTGGCGTGCCTGCTTGCCGATCTCGGTGTTACCCAGTCACATTCGCGGCCACACGTCTCCGATGACAATCCGTTCAGCGAGGCCCAGTTCAAGACACTGAAGTACCGGCCCGACTTCCCCGACCGGTTCGCCTCCATCGAAGACGCCCGACGCCACTGCCAGGACTTCTTCGCCTGGTACAACGACGAACATCGCCATAGCGGGCTGGGCCTACATACTCCCGCCGACGTCCACTACGGCCTGGCCGAGGCGATCCGCGACAAGCGTGCCGGCGTACTCAACACCGCCTACGCCGCACACCCCGAACGGTTCGTCCGCAAACCGCCCGAACCGCCGAAGCTGCCCGAGGCCTCGTGGATCAACCGACCCGACCAACCACAGGAGGACACTCAGTAAATACCGCACAACGGTGCCTCATACAGGTTGACAGGTTCCGCCGGTACTCGACCCACCAACTACGGGACGAATGACGCACAATCCCTCGGCTACGGAACGGAAGAGCAATCACCACCGGACCCCTCGGATGTCGAATCTGGATCTGACGGCGTCAGCCGCGAGACACCCCCCGGCGGCAACGCCGAATCAAATGAGCAGAGCGGAAGTAAGGGGAACCCAGCTACTACGCCGAGCACAGAAGGTACCGGCGCACCGAGTCCCCCCGATCCCAGTTCACTCGAAAACGCTTACACGGCAACCGGAACACCGACGCCAATGCCTGCGCCGATGACACCCGCTGGTGGTGGGCTGTCGTCTACGGGTAGTAGCGGCGGCGGGTTGAAGATGCCGGGGGCGGGCGGTTTGTCGGGGGCTGGTTCTGTCTCCCCGGCGAGCGGTGCTGGCGGGTTAGGTTCTGGCGGGTTGAATCCGGCTGCAGCGGCGGGGTTGTCGCCGACGTCGTCGGGCGCTGGTCTGCCGTCTGCGGCGAGTGCGGGGACGCCGACGCCTTCTTCTGATTTTTCGCGGGGATTCAACGCGGGCCTGGCGGGTGGTGGCTCGGTGTTGCCGCCGCCTGTGACCCCACCGCCCGCGCAACCGGCGAGTTCGACGGCTGGTGCGTATGGGTCTCCGAGTGCTGGGGGTGCACCATCGGTGCCGGCTGGCGGCGGTCCGGTGGCGCAGAGCGCGCCGCCAGCGGCTGCGGGCGGATTAGCGGCACCAGCTGGGCCGGTGGGGACACCGACGATGTCACCGGCACCTGCGCCCGCTGGCCCTTTGCCGCCGTTTAATTCCGACATTGCGCCGCGCCAAGTGTCTGCGGCGTCTGCGTCGGCCCCGCCTGGTGTACCGGCGGCTCCGGCGTCGTCGGCTGCGGGTGGGCCGGGAACACCGCTGCCTCCTGGAGTAGTGGCGTCGGGAGGTGCCGCGGCGGCAGCGGGTGCAATGGCGGGGGCGAAATCGGCTGCCCCCGATCCGCTGCTCGACGACGCGTGCACGCTGGTCGAGGAGCTGATGAAGGCTTCTCGCCAGTACGGCACCATCGACTGGTGTGTGGGGGTGTTCAAAACCCCATCGAGAACCCTGACCGTGGTGACCTCCGGCGAGGGTGCGGGGTTCATCCCGGCGGGGGTGCATATGCCCAAAGGTGTGGAGTCGCTGTTCTCGGATCCTGGGTTGGACAACGCTTTTCGGCGTCGCTGGTTCGGCTGGATCAATCCGGCGCAGACCATGGTGGCCTACGCCCAGTCGGTGACCGCGCTGGACCCGAACATTGAGCTGTGGGCGGTAGCGGTGGCGACGGGTTTCGGCGGCTCAGCACAGCCAGCCCTGGCCGCCGGTGTGCCGCACTATGCCGACTGCCCCATGCCCACCACCGATACGCCCCTGGGTGGGGGCGTGGTGCAGCCGCCGTTGGATGAGACCCGGTTACACCGCTTACAGGCCCTCAATCCGGCCGCCTACGCGCAGTTGAACACCGCAACCCCGGTCGACGTGCGCGAATCACTGGCCATCACCAGACAGACTGCGCACGTCACGTTCACCCAGGCCAGTGAACTCCTGACACTGCCGATACCGCCGCTGCTGCGCGAAATCGCCACCCACCTCGACCGCGGCACCTCAGTCACCGAAGCGCAGTGGGACGAACTCGCTAGTGCCGTGCTACCGATGGCGATCACCGACAGCTCGGGTCAGCGGCCCGGCCGGATCGGCACCGACACTGAGGCGTCGCCGTACGCGCGAGTGCAGCACAATGTGGCCCGGCTCGCGGAGCTGCTGCTGTTGTGGCGCCACGGCGCCCCAGATCACCGGGAGGTGGTCTATCTGGCCCACCACATCGCCGCTGAACGCCAACTTTGGGTTGGCCACGAGGATGGCGGTGTTCGATGACTGCGGACGTGTCAGTCAACCAGTGGAATCCGTTAGAGGTAGCCGCTGAGGCGACAATTGCTGCCGCCACGGCCGCATTGGTGTGGGAAGGCCAAGACAGCTACGGAGTGCTGGAACGGGTAGCCGGAGCCACAGCGAAAGGCATGGCAACAGCTCGGATAGCCGCCGAAATCATGGCTGACGTCACCACCTCAGTTCAGTTCACTGCGATCGACGAAGATGCTCGCGGCGGCGCTGTAGCGGGGCTTCCGGGGTGGCTGGCGCCGCGGTGGGCGGCGTCCGTGCGTGCCGCACTGGACGAGCTCGAAGCCGGGCGGCCCGGCGACGCGATGATGAAAGCCAGGACGTGGCCTGCCTTGCACAGCGTCGCGATGTGGACCCAAGACGGGCCGCTGCAGACATGGCAGACGGCTCTGATTGTGAGCGAAGCGCGGACTGCTCTGGCCCACCGCGTAGGCGTCTGGGGCATAAAGGGCTAAAAGTTAGAGTCAGAGTTCGAGGCCGTCGACGTCGCGGCCACGACCGCGGCCGCGTGACTGTTCGGCGCTGCGTTCCAGTCCGGTACGAAAGCGTTCGTAGGCCTGTTGGAGGCTCTGTTGAGCGTGGGCATGCTCGCGCCAGGCGGCCCGCCAGGTGCCGCGGCGTTGCTCGTGGCGGTCGAGGACCTGGCCGATGATGTCGGGCAGGTTTTCGCGGGCGGTATGGTCGGCTTCGACGTGCATGGTGCGGGGCCGGTCGTCGTTGGCCAGAATCTTCTGAAGGGCTTGCGCGGCAGTGTGTTTGGTTCCGCGCCGGGCCACGTGCATGCCGGTGTGAGGGGCGGCGTGTTCGTGGTCGGCTTCACCGCTGAATCGGGTGTAGAGGTAGGCGTGGTTGGTCTGGCGGCCACGGCTGAGCCCGACGTAGGCCTGGGTGCGAGAGGCGTTTTCACCGAGCACGGTGTGGGCGGTGTCGACGGTGACACCTTGAGCGGCGTGCACGGTGACGGCATATCCAAGGTGAACGTGCTGGCGTAGGTAGTCGCCGTCGAACAGGACGCGGGCTTTGTCGGTGAGCCGTTCAGCAGCGACGCGGTTGGTTTTTTCGTCGACGCCGGCCACCCGCCACCGGTTGCCGTTGCGCACCTGATCCACCGCCTGGCCCTCAGCGTGGTGCGGTCCGGGGTGGACGGTGATGGTGGGGTCGTTGTCGCGGCTGACGATGATGTCGCCGACCCGAACCGTCTGGTCGCGGGCCACCTGCGCAGCGGGTCCCTCGGTGGTGAGGGTGTCGTGGAGGCGCTGGTTGAGGGCATCAGCGATGTCCCAGGTGTCGCAGACGAGCAGGGTGTTCTTTCCGGCGGCGCGGTCGTCGAGGTAGGCCGTCATCGCGTCGGCGGCCATGCTGACCTGATCGCCGGTGTGCAGGCGGTCGTGGCTGCGGTACCAGCCGACTGCTCTGCGGAGTCGGTTGCCGCGCCCGTTGCGGATCGCTAGCGAGGCGTCGCGTTCGGCCGGGTCGCGCATGCGCCACACCTGCGAGAGTCGCTGAGTCCAGGGCAGCTCGGTGCATAGTTGGTCGAACATGCCGCCGCGGGCTTTGACCGGGGCGATCTGGTAGGGGTCACCGACAAGGACGGTTTTCGCCCGGGCAGCGGTGGTGGTTTCCAGCAGCTGCCCCAGCTTGGGGGTGGCCACCATGGACGCTTCATCGACGACCACCACGGTGCGCTGATCGAGTTGCAGGGTGCCGTTGTTGAGCTGGTGGATGGCTTTGTCGAGGGTCATCCCGCGATCGCCGGCCCCGTCAGTCAACGCTTGATCGACCGCCGTCCCGGTCGGAGCGAGGACCAGCACCTCTTTGTGGACTCGGTGGGCGGCGGCGCGCAGGGCTTGCAGGGAGTGGGTTTTCCCGGCGCCTGCGGGTGCGGACAGTGGATTGACCAACCACTGCGACATGCCGATCGCGGTCACCGCGCGCGCCTGGTCGGCCGACAGCGCGGTCAGGTCGCTCGAGCGCACACCAAGACGCGCACGCGCATCGGTGGCGCCGGCGGCCTCGAGGACGCGCATCTCCTCTTTGAGGATCGCGGTGAGGGTGTATTTCTCGTGTCCTTCGCGCTCATGTGCGGCGCGCGGTGCGCTGACGCGGAGACCGACGCGCTCGGCGAGGTCCTCGATGCGCGCCCGCACATCCCGGCCCTCACCAGGGGATTCGTCGTAAGGAATGACCGCACCGATCAGCTCGACGACATCGGCGCGGGTGAACGCGGCCTTATCGATGCGCGCTAGCGCGGTCGCGATGCGCGTTCGCGGGAGGATGTGCGCTTGTGCGCGCCGCGCCTCGCGCGCGGCGAAGTGCGCGTCGCGGTCCAAGTCCAGACCGCGCGCGTCGGCGCGCCACATCGCTTTGAGTTCGTCCCAGGCGAGCTGCTCGGGTTTGGTGGGCCGGGTGGCTTTCTGCGCGGTCGCCAACTGCGCGGCGGTGGGCTCACCGTCGACGACGACCAGGTTGTCTTTGGCCCATTCCCGCAGCCGCGTCGAACGCTGCGACCACGCCTTGATGCTCGCCGCGGTGACGCCGGCGATCTCGGCCATGCCGGAATGCTCGTCGACGGGCTGCCATTCGAAGCCCCGCTCGGCGTGCAACTCATGGCGCAGCGTGGCTTGGTAGATGATCCCGGCGGCTTTGGCTTCGTGATACAGCGACTTGGAGTCGATCGACACCAGCCGCCCATCAGCTCTGACCTGGCGATTCGGCACGATGACGTGCGTGTGCAGGTGCGGGTCCCCGCAGCGGCTCGTCTCGTGCTGGTAGGCGATGGCCACCAGCCCGGGCAGCCGCTGGAGGTCTTTGTTGCTGGTCAGCGGGTTGTGCACCCGCGTGTACCCGGCATGTTCATGCAGGTAGGTCATCGCGGCTTCGACTGCTTTGACGTGGGCGTTCTGCATGACCTTTTCGGCCACGTCGTCGGTCAGCGACCGCAGCAGCGACACACTCTTGGGCGCGGCGAACATCAGGTCAAACCCGTGCACCCCGTTGGTCCCGAACGCCCGTCCGGCCTCCCCGTTGGGCGTCACGCCATCGTCGAGCCAGCGTGCCGCGGCCTCGGTGTCAGCAAACCCGCCGTCGAGCGCGGCGCCGTCGAGCCCGGTGGCCTCACCGACGGTGGCCTTGTCGCCGACCACGACCCAGGTCGGGACCCGGGTGTCGCCTTCGGAGTAGTACTCGCCCAGGCCGCCGCCGGCGGCCTGACGGTCCATCGAGGCTTGCCGGGCCTGATTGGCGGTGTCGTTGTAGTAGCCGATGCTCCAGCGACTCAGCCGCGAGATCGTCAGCACGGTCGCACCGCCACCAGACCACCTCACCAAGCCGGACAGGCCGCCGCCAGGCGGCCGGGGTTCGGGCGCGCCAGCGCCCGAAGCCGAGTATTGCACAACTTGTGCCAATGTGCCGTGCTGTAATTGTGTGGAAGGGGGAGGGAGTGGCCGGGTGAGGCGTTGGCTGCTGTGGAGGCTGGTGATGGGCGGCGAGGGAGTTGCGGAGAGGTGGCAGTGGAGATGGAGTTGAGAGGGCTGGTGTGGGTGGGATGATGTGGGGGTGAGCGTGGAGAGGCGGCTGCTAGAGCTGTTGGTGCGCCGCGACAGCGGCGTGTCAGAACGGGTCCTCGCTTGGCTTGTGGACGGCGATTTACCCCCGGCGATGGGGCGCGATATCGCATGGCTCGACGTGCCGACTCAGTAGCGAAGGCCCCGAGCCAGATTCCTAATCAATGTTCGGGGAGCAAACAGCTGGATCGGGTAGCGGCGAGCGTGAGACGACCGCACGGCTCGCTTCGGTAGAAGTCGTTAGCGCAGCGCGGCGAGCGCGGTGTGCGGGGGTGATGAGCTCGTCTCGGGCGGCTTGTTCGGCGGTGGCCACGGTGGTGCGCCGGTGTACGGCGCGTTGCCGCGCAACCGCCAGCGCCTCAAACGCCGCGGCGCGGCCCGGCCCGGTGGCGGCGGCTTTCCCGCGTTCTCGACCTTCAGCGTGTTCACGGCGGGCCTGTTTGGCGGCCGCGGCGCGCGCTTGTTCGGCGGCACGCGCCTGAGCTTCCCGGGCTTCGTCGAGCGCGGCGGGTCGGTCGCTCAGGCTGTTGTGGCTGGTGTGCCAGGCCAGCAGCGTTCCCAGCAGGGCGATCGGCCGGGCCGGCGCGTCGGGAATCCAATGTCCGGTGCCGAGCCAGTCGGCCACCAACGCGGTCAGGTCAGCCGGTGTCCAGCCGGCGGCCGCCGGCGCGGCCAGCATCCCTGCCCAGCTGCCGGTGGTGTACATCCGTGCCCACGGCGGAGTATCCGGGTCAGCGCGCCATCTGGAGGCCAGCCGGCGCCCCTGCTCGTCGGGTGCTCGGCGGCGCGCAGCGCCGTGGTGCCGGGCGCGTGCGCCCGTGCGGGTAGTAACCGGATCTCTAAAACAGGGGGAGGTGGTGGTTACTGGGGACCGTTCCAGATGGGGTGACAAGCTGTGGATTACTCGGTTGATCTGGGGGTTGTCGTGCAGCGCCCACACCGAAGCCCAGCCACGGTGCCGGTCGCCCATCCGCCAGGACGCCATGCGCTCGGTGTATGTGCGTTGGCGGCCGCGCAGAACCTCGGTGGCCACGCCGAGCAGGCGAAGGCACTCGTGGGCCCGCTGGATGGTGCGCTCACAGAATCCGGTGGCGGCAGCCAATTGGTCATTGGTGGGTCGGCAGTTGCGGCCGGTGCTCCAGTCGGCGTAGCGCGCCATGGCCGCAGCGATCACGATGAGCGTCTTTTTCCCGATCCCGCCGTTGCACATCGAGGGCTGCACCTCGGTGGCGTAGCGCAGCTCGTAGGCCACCGCGACGGTGGTGTGCGCCCAGTAGGAGGGGCCTCCACTCCAGCACGGCACACCGGCATAGGCGTCAGCGTCGAGCTCCAGGCCGACGAACACACTCGGCGCCGGCATGTCCCGGCCGGAGAGCCGGCGGCCGCGGCGGATCGCCAGGACCTCGGCGGTGCCGGTGGTGCGGATAACACCGCGCCGGCGCACGGTCGGGGTACAGCCGCGGTACGTCGGCGGTGTGGGGGTAATGGGCCGGCGGCAACGTTCGCCGGCGGTGTGTTGGTCACGGTTTGTACGCCAGATGCGCGGCGAATCTGGTCGAGACGCAGCACATGCGCTACCGTGAGACGAGTCAGTCAGACAAGTCCCTTTCAGGGGCAACGGGTGCGGACCCGGAACCGAGCGCCAACTCGGTTCGGACCCTCAGACAAGGCCCCTACGGGGGCCTTCGTCGTATCAGCGGTGGGTCCGCAAACCTATGAATTTGTCACATCTGCCCGGCCGAGCGGTCGCACAAGACATAAGGAATCTGCCGGGCTTGGGGTTCACATCGCCAGCGGCAAAACCTCCTCATGGTCAATGAGGCGGGCGTATTCGGGGAGCCCAACGTGCACAGCGAGGATGTCGGCGATATACGGCGAGACTTTGTGGTTAGGGGCTTGGCGGATAAGCCGCTCAGAAACCTCGCGGTGAGGACGGATCATGCAGCGGCCTCGGGTGTCGCCGTGAAGAGGATCGATCTTGCGGGCAGCACTGATCGGTGTTTGGTTCAGTTCCCGGACATGCTCAGGCATCCCGACATGCGCAGCAAGAACGTCGGCGCCATATTGCGACACCGAGGACACGCCAGCGTCGGTGGCCTTATCGACGAGGCGCTGCAATACGGCCGGATGGAATTTCACCATGTGATACGCGCGGTCACCTTTGCTTGGACGGGCCATACGCACACCCTGGCATCGAGGATGGTTGCGAAAACCGCGACACGCCGATGCCCGGAGAGATTTCGTAGATCAAGCGCAATCCCCCAGTCAGTCGGGTGCTGAATCCAATAGCTGGCGTCCCAGCTTCACCCAGTGCATGTTGTCGTCGATGAGTTGACGCGCGGCGTCGAGGGCATCGGGATCGTCCGGATTGTCGAGAAGGCGCTCGCAGATCGCTATGGCTGCCCGCGCAGCGAGAAGGTCGTCGAGCATCGCGTCCCCCTCTCGGCGCGGACCTGCCTGGATAACTACGAACTTACAGAGTTTGTATGTACTGAGCAAGTGGTGCGCAGGTAAGGGTCGGGAGACGGGACCAGTTAGAGCCCGAGTGACGCGCGCAGTTCGGCCTCGGTGGTGCCGGCCAGCTCTGCTTCTCGCTTGAGTAGGAGGTCGATCGCCACTCTGATGAGGGTGTTTTCGGTGATCCGCTCGCCGCGACCGTGACGTTGGCGGTTGAGGGCACGGCTGAGCTCGCTCAGTGAGTTGTACTGATCGGGGCGCAGGCGGGTTTCTTTCCGCTCAAGCTGGTCGTAGCGGACCCATTCACCCGGCGTGATGGCATCACCCGGACGTGACGAGCTGGGGGTGGTGTCCTTTGTCGCCACTTTCCGAGCACCTTCTTAGTTCGTGACTTCGGAAGTTTGAGTGTACGTCCTGCACTTGCCTTGACCCCTCATACAGCGAGCGGTTGCCTCCACGTTCATCCCAAACTGTGGTGGCGAGGAAGAGGAAGGACATGAAAAAAACCCGGCCCCAGTAGGGCCGGGTGGTATGACGCAATTATGCAACGCAGGTTGTGTCCACGCAATTCCCCTCCCTTGTCGGGTATGTCACCAGGGCGGCGGCTTTTGCACCCCGGCAACGGGGTCGGGGAGCTGGCAGGCCTGAAAGTCGGCCGCGGTGAGCTGGTACCACCAGTGATTACCCACCCCGTCAGCCGGTGAGCCGCGCAGCTTGCCCGCGGTATGGCTGCGCGACGGGTTGACCGTCCCCACTGGCACCCGATCGCGCGCCGTCTGAACCGGAAATTTCAGATCGCTGTCATTGCTGATCATCACGGCCGCGTCAATGCGTTGCTCCAGGACGTCGAGCAGCAGGTGTGCGGCGACATTGACGTCTGAGCCTTTTTCCTCGCGGCGGGCTGTGGACACCATGAACACAGCGGCGGGGTCGTCCTGGCCGGTGCCGTCCTTGATCATGAGCGGCCCGCCAGGGTGGGCCAGGAGCGGGCGGCCGTTGCGGTCCGGTGTGGCTAGCGGAGCCCGCGCCACCCGGTGCACGTAGTTGCCCAGTTCGACGCGATCGGCGGTGTGGGACCGCTGCAGCGCCCTCAGGTACGCGTCCTGCTCACGGTTGCCCACCGGGTTGTCGGCACCAGAGATCACCGCCGTGCAGTAGACCACCCGCTCAATCGTGGCCCCTGTCCAGACCGAGTGGGCGGTCACCAGCCGCGTGGCCAGCGCACGCACGTCGAGCCACCGCCACCCGGGGGTGCCCTTCCCGCACAGCCCGCGACCGCCGTAGTAGAGATTGAATCCGTCGATGTACACACCTACTCGCATGGGCAGAGACGCTAACTGGCATGGGTGCACGCCCCACTCAACACGGCCTGACCAGGTGTGATCGTTCTCGCGGATGCCCTTCCTCGTACTGGCCGCTCTTGTGCGTGGTGGTGCTGGCTGTCAAGGCTCGACCGTGGTCGACCGCGTAGCGGCGTTTGGCCTTGACAGCCAGCACCACCACGTTCACCGCAATGGCGGCGAGGAAGGGCACGGCACCTGATTCAGCCGGGCATGCGGTCGTTGTGATCTGGCCTGGGGATGCCGGCGTTATCGAGGTAGACATTGATCGCCTCATCGACTGTGTCGGTGATGACGTATCCGCGGGCCTTGATCCATTCGAGCCGCGCCAGGGTTCCTGAGTGCAGCTGCGTGGCGAAGGGGTTTTTCGCTTTCCGTTGGCGGGCTTTCAGCCGTACTGGCAGCGGCTCGACGGCCTCGTTTGGCTCGTTTTCCTGCTCGGGGGTCGCGGCCGGGACTGGCGGAACGTCGTTGTCCTGCGGCGGCGGGCTGAGTGCTGCTGCCGGTGCGGCGGGTGCTTCTTGGGCTTTGACTCGGGCGGCTTCTGCCCGCCGTTCGGCGCGCGACAAGGGCCGGGTGGAGCCGACCTGGAGACCGGTGGGTTTCGCTGCTGCGTTCATGCTGCTTGCCTCCTGGCCGCGATGCGTTCGGCGATCTCTCGGTATGCCACTGCCGCTGTGCTGGTCGGGGCGTGCACGTGAACGGGCACGCGTTTGCCCTTGGCTTCCACGACACGCACGGTGTGTGGAATTTCGCCTAGGTATGCGCCGCCGGCGTCCCACTCGCCCCAGTCGGCGCGTAGCTGTGCGCGAACGTCCTTGCTGGCCTTTGGATTACCGTCGAAGTCAGCCAGGAGCACATACCGGATTTCCACGTCCGGGTTGAGTGTCTCCTGAATATCGAGGACGGCGTTGCCGAGTTCGACCAGGCCGTCGACTTCATCAGGTCCGGCTTTGAGGACCGCCAAGACGTAATCGGCGGCCGCTAGCGCCGCCGTCGTTAACTCCCCCAGCGCCGGTGGGCAGTCCATCAGCACGAAGTCGTAGCCCTCGGTGTCGTCGAGTTGGCGCGCTAGGCGCAGCTGGCCACCTGATCCGAGGCCGGTGCGCTCGAGCTCTTTGAGGGCGAGGTGACCAGGCGCGACATCGATTCCGAACTGGCTCGGCCGGATGACCTTCGCCAGCGGGACGCGCATGGCCCTATCCGGGTGCAGTACCTCGTACATCGAGGCATCGTCGTCGCCGAGTTCAATGCCGAGACCCTTCGTGCTGTGGGCCTGCTGGTCCATGTCGACGACGAGAACTCGCAACCCCATCGCTGCGAGGTTTGCAGCGAGGTTGATGGTGGTGGTCGTCTTGCCGACACCGCCTTTTTGCAGTGCGATCGCCACGATTTCGCACCGTTCATCTGCGGAAATAGTCATAGCAGAAGCCTACCGCCCAGCAACAATCATGTCTACATGTAGGATTACATGTAAGTAATAATGTATGTATTCATGCGTGATTACTCACGGCTCGCTGCGAGATACCGGTATGCGGTCGCGCGGCCTATGCCGAACGCCGCCGCAAGCTCGGCGACCGGTTCGCCCGTGGCCGCCAGCCGCCGTAGCTGCTCTTGGCGATCGGCGCTGAGCTTCGATGGCTTGGTCGCCGGCAGGCTGCGGGACCGCCGTGATTCACGTGAGGCGGCGCGGCGCTCGCGGCCGAGTTCGAGCTCCAGTTCAGCCAAGGTGGCCATGATGGCGGCCACGGCACGGCCGGTCGGTGTGCCGGTGTCGATGCCTTCGCGCAAGGCGCGCAACAGGATTCGTCGCTCGCCAAGATCCGCGATGGTGCGGGTGACCTCAGCGACAGAACGGCCGAGTCGATCGATGGCGGCGACCACCACCGTGTCCCCCTCTCGGGCGTAGTGCAGCAGGGCCACCAAGCCGGGCCGGTCGGTATTCACCGCGCCCGAGAGCTTGTCGGTGAAAATCCGGCCGCACTCGACGCCCTGAGCCGCCAGTGCGGCCAGCTGCCCATCGAGGTCCTGGCCGGCGGTGCTCACGCGGGCGTACCCAAGAATCGTTGTCACACCGCTACCGTCTCATTGTCCTCCGACATCGAGGATCTGAGACACGCGGTGTGAGACAGGAAATGAGACAGCGCGACCTGGCATTACGCCAGTGGGGCGGTGGTGCACAGGAGGCTGTCTCGTTTCTCTAGATTTGAGACGGGCGGCGGCGAGGCGCGCATGGCGGGGTTTGGCAGGTCTGTTTATCTGGGGGAGGTGACTGCCGTTGGGGGTTGGTTTGTTGGCGCACGTTGTGGCCACCAGCTTGCTTCGCGGAGGAGTGTGGCGATGGCGGGCACGGTGAGGGTGCGTACGAGGAAGGTGTCGAGCAGTAGTCCGAAGCCGATGATGAGGCCGGCTTGGATCATGATGGCTACCGAGCCGACCATGAGGCCGAACATGCTGACGGCGAAGATCAGGCCGGCGGAGGTGATGACGGCGCCGGTGTTGGCGACGGTGCGCAGCACTCCGACGCGGATGTTGCTTCCGGATTCTTCGCGTAGTCGGGAGACCAGCAGCATGTTGTAGTCGGCGCCGACGGCGACGAGGATGATGAACGCCAATAGAGGTACCGGCCAAGCGATTTCGTGACCGAGGATCCACTGAAATACCAGGACGCCGAATCCGATCGAGGCGAGGTAGTTGAGCAGGACGGTGCCGAGCAGGTAGATCGGTGCCAGTAGTGCGCGTAGCAGCAGCACCAGGATGAGGCCGACAATGACGGTGGTGGCCAGCGCAAGTTGGAAGAAGTCTGCCCAGAGGAATCGTTGGATGTCGGAGTTGACGGCGGGGAAGCCGGCGACCGAGACGGTGGCCTCAGCCAGGGAGGTGTTGGGGCGCGCGGCGTTGGCGACGTCGGTGATCTGGTGGGCGAGGTCCATGGCCTCGACGCTGTAGGGGTCGTAGCTGGTTTCGATCATGAACCGTGCTGTTTTGCCGTCTGGTGAGAGGAATTGTTTCGCGACGTCGGTGAATTGGCGGTTCTCGAAGGCGTTGGCCGGCAGATAGAAACCGCTTGCTGAGTCGGAGTCCTGGGCGGCGCGTGCAGAGTTCTGGAGTTGGGTGGCGATCTGGCTCATCCCGGAGAGCATTTCGATGTTGCTGTCGGCCAGGGTGCGCACACCGGTGGCCAACGCTTGGGCTCCGGAGGCGAGTTGGCCGATCCCGTCTTGGAGGCGGCGCAGGTTGCCGGCCAGATCAGCGGGGTTTCCCAGCGCCCCGAAAGCGTTGTCCAGCGAGGTGACGGCGTTTTGGACGGTGGTGAGGGTGCCGGCGACGGTGGCATTGCTGGCGGGGTTGTAGCGGTCGCCGAGGTCGGCGATCTGGGTGAAGAATCCATTGTTGCGCAGGGTGATCAGGATCTGTACTTGATCGCGGATCTGGGCGCATTGGGGTGTGGTGGCACACCACGGCGAGGTGTTGAGAGCACCGACGAGCGGGTCCAAGGTGGTGATGGCGTGTTGCGCTTGGTCGGCCAGGGGGCGTAGGCCGGGGCCGGCTTGAATGGCCTGATCGACCGCAGGGGCGGTCGCTGAGAGTTGTTGCAGCAGCGGTCGGAACTGGTTGACCTGAGCGCCGGCGGATTGGGCTTGAGTGAGGATGCCCGCCAGGGGGGCTAAGGCGGTGCGCACGGTGGTGTCGAGTTGGGCCAGTCCGCCGGCGAGTTGATCGGCGCCGTCAGTGAGCTTGGTGAGGTCGTCTCGGCGAGCGTTGCCGTCGGCGACCGCGCCGGCCATCTTGTCTCCGATCTGACCGTTCTGCCAGGCCAGTTGCGCTTGATCGAGGCGCTCCCCGGTGGGGCGGGTGACGCCGGAGACTTTGGTGACACCGGGAACCTGGGAGACGCGGGAGGCCATTTCGTCGAGATCGGCCAGTCCCTTGCCGGTGCGCATGTCGGTGGGGTTCTCGACGACGAGGAATTCGGTGATGACGACGTCTTTGCGGAAGTGGCGGTCCAACAGTTGGTAGCCCTGGTTGCTGGCGGTGGTGGCGGGTTGGCCTTTGCGGTCGTCGTAGCTGATTTTGATGGTCGCGGCCACCGCGGACAGCGCGAGCAGGATGACGAGGCTGACGATCAGCAGTGGCACCGGGCGGCGCACCACCGCGACGGCGACACTGTTCCAATACCGGCGGGTGCGATCGGATTTGGGTTCACCGATACCGCGTTTAGCTGCCAGTGCCAGCACGGGCGGGAGCAGGGTGACGGTGGCCAGGAAACCGAACAGGACCGCGATGGCGCATGCGGGGCCTAGGGCAGCGAACACGCTCAAGCGGGCGAACACCATGGCCAGGAAGGCCAGGGCCACGGTGGCGGCGGAGGCCAGGATGACGCGGCCGATGCTGGCGGTGGCGTGAATGATGGCCTGCTCGGCCGGCACCTGTGCGCGGCGCTGCTCGTGGTAGCGGCTGATCAGGAACACGGTGTAGTCGGTGCCGGCGCCGAGCAGGATCGCGGTCATGAACGCGACGGTGAATTGTGAGACCGGCATGCCCATCTCGCCCAGCGCGGACAGGACGCCGCGCCCGACGGCCAGGCTCAGCCCGATGACCAGCAGCGGTAGCAGCGCGGTAAACACCGACCGGTAGACGATCAGCAGGATCAGCGCGATCATGGCGGCGGTGGCGATCGAGATCAACAGCAGATCATGCTCGGCGGCGGCGATCATGTCACTGAACGTCGCCGGCGGCCCGGTCACCTGCGCGGTGGTGGATGAACCGGCGAACACTTCTGCGGTGATGTCCCGCACCGCCTGGACGGATTCGGCGGCGGTGGGGTCACCTAGCGTGCCGCTCACTCCCACCGGCAGGTACCAGGATTGGCCGTCGGCGCTGAGGGCTTGGGTTCTGGTGACCGGATCGGCCAGCAGATCCTGCACCAACAGGACGTGCTCGCTGTCAGCGCGCAGTCGTTCCAGAAGGCGGTCGTAGCGCTGTTGGCTTGCCGGGGTCAGCCCGGCTGGGTCTTCCATGGCCACGAACAGCATGGTTTTCGACCCCTGCTCGTTGAAGGCGGTACTCAGCCGCTCCACCGTTTGCAGCGACGGGGCGTCGCGCGGAATCAAATCCACCGACTGCTGGCGCACCACCGTTTCCAGCTGCGGGAACAGCAGCGCCAAGACGATCGCGGCGCCGATCCACACACCGATGGTCAAGGCTTTGTGCCGCACAGTGAATCGTCCCAACGCTGCGAGCCGGGCGCTGTATTCGCGGCTGCGTGCGGGATCGGCGGGAGTCTCGCGCCGGGCAGCGCGGGCCGGTGTTACCGAGGAGCCTGCCGTGCGGTCGGTCACCAAACCCCCTAAACGATCAACGATACTATTGGTATCGCTACGCTACATTATGTAGCGAACATCGGATAGTCGATGGGGCCTGCGCGCGGTGGGGGCTTATCGGTTCACGATGTTGGCGTCGTCGCTTTCGGGGATGTCGTGTCGGACCACGCGGACACGCCCGTGCGGTAGACAGGCCATGTACCCGTGCCGCTTGCCGTACAGCTCCCACGCGGTGAACTGCTCGTCGGGATCAACGTCGATGCGGTGACCACGGGAGAAGCCCAGGTGCAACCCTCCGTCGTCACCGGACCAGGCCTGGGTGCACACTGCGCCGGCCAGGTTCAGCAGCGGGCGCTCGTAGACCGAGATCTGCAAGGGATTGATGAGGACTGCCTCGGCGGGAAAGCGATCTGCTGCGGGCAGAGTGAGCAGCAGGGGGCGCGAGATGACGACTTCGTTGTAGTCGTCCAGGTCGAGTACCAAGCCGTCGCGCACCGAAACCCGTTGCACGACACAATCTTCGATCCACTGGGTGTACATGGCGTTCTCCTTCGACGCATCATCGAGTCGCACCCCTAAGGGTACGGCAGGTATCGCTGCGATACTAGGAGTATCGTTACGGTTCCTCGGAGTGCGCGGCGGCGCTGTCGAGTAGCCGATGAACGGCCCGGTCGATGCGGTCACGGGTCTCCTCGGCGGACACCCGCCCGCTGATGAAGGCGAGCAGGTTGGCCAGCCAGATGTCGGAGATGAGGCCGGCGACAACCAGATGTGTCGGTGTCGGCTCGCCCGCGCTGAGGGTGCGGGCCAGCAGCGTGTGGATCGTTGCGGCGGCAGAATCAAGTTCCGCGGCGGCGCGGGTGTCGGCCGCGGCGAAAGCCCGGGTCATGGCGTCGGTCAGCAGCGGCTCGCGCTGCCACCGGTCGTGGAGGTGGCTGGTCAGTCGCTCCAATCGCTGCCGCGGTGTGCCGGCACCGGTTGTCCAGTTGCCGGCGACGTCGAGACGCTGAAATTCTCGACTCAGCGCCGCGACCAGCAGATGTGTTTTGGCCGGGAAATAGCGGTACAGCGTGCCCACGGCCATGCCGACGTGCTCGGCGACCGTCCGCATGTGCACCGCGTCGTACCCGCCGGTGGCAGCTATAGCCAGGGCGGCATCCATGATGGCCTCGCGACGACGGGCCGAGACGCGCGAACGTGGCACCCCGGCTGTGTGAACCTGATCGGCAACCGAATGCTCCTCGTCGAGCCCGGTAGGCGCGTCGCTCGCTCGGGCGCTGGTGACGGTCATGGTGTGTGATCGCCGCCGCGGCGCGAGAACTGCTCGAGGATCTCCCCGAAACCGCTGATATCGCCGTGGGCGGCGAAGTGTGCGGTATCAACCACGATGAATACGGCCGTCGCGGTGAACCGGGTGGCCCCTTCGCAGGTGCCGGTCGCCGCGACGTGCAGCGCCCGGCCCTCGCGGGCGCTGATGTGCGCGGTGATCCGGTGGGGCCGGTGCAGCGGCACTGGTTGCAGATACTCCACCGTCAGACTGCGCGTCACCGCAGGCGTGCCGGCGATCCACAGCGTGAAGCCCAGCACGTCATCGCAGGCGGCGGCGACGGCCCCACCGTGCGCCAGGCCGGGGGCTCCGATGTGGCGCTCGTCGAATGTGACATCGGCATACACCGAATCCGCACTGCGGTAGACCTCCACGTGCAGGCCGTGCGGATTGTCCGGGCCACACCCCATACAGGTCGGGGTATGAGAAGGCAGCCGTTCCGACGGCGCCGCACGATCTGACACGAAAACACTCCCGCTACTTCAAGTTTCGCTGCGATACTGGTAGTACCACAACTGCTAGACTTTCCGGTGCGACATCGCCTAAATCGACCGCCGAGGTGACCCGTGAGCGACAGCAATCAGCCCTCCCTGCCCGATGATGACGACATCGATCCGCGGCGGATCCGGTCACGGAATCGACTATTGGATGCTGCGGCAACACTGTTGAGCACCGGAGGGGTCGAGGCCGTCACCATCGATGCCGTCACCAAGGCATCCAAGGTGGCCCGTACCACTCTTTATCGGCATTTTCAGAGCTCGTCGCATCTGCTGGCTGCCACCTTCGAGCGGCTACTACCGCAGGTAAGCACACCAGCACCGACCAGCGGTTCCCTACGCGAACAGCTGATCGAGCTGCTCAGCCGCCAAGCCGCCCTGTTCAACGACGCCCCGCTGCACGTCACCACCCTGGCATGGCTCTCACTCGGCCCCACCGGCGCCAAAGAAGAGACCGACAACAGTCACGCATCCGGGGCGCTGCGGGCCCGCGTCGTCGACCAGTACCGCCAACCGTTCGACACGATCCTCACCAGCTCGAAAGCCCACACCGAACTCGGCAACATCGACCGCGACCTCGCGATCTGCCAACTCGTCGGACCCCTCGCATTCGCACGCATGACCGGCCTGCGCACCATCACGCGCGAGGACTGCACAACCCTCATCGACAACTTCCTCGCAACCCACCGCAGAGCCGCCACCCCCGCAGACGTAGGCGAAGTCGTCTGAACGGACCCAGAGCGACATCGCGGAGATGCGGTCGCTCTGAGCCATCCGAACATCTTTACTGCTCTGGATCATGATCGTGCACGGTTGGCGAACTGCGGCTAGCTCCCCGTGTTCGAGGAGGCGGCCTATCCTGCGAAGGTGACGGAAGAGAGCAGCGATACCGGGGTGGTGCAGGGCCGCTGCTCCCCCGCGCCGGTGCGTCAACGGCCCGACCTCGGTATCCCGGATGACCGCGATGAGCCGTCTGCCGAGGACGACTGGCCTGTTGATGATCTTGACGACTGGCCCTTCGATGATCCATCCGTTGACGTGGCGCGTCTCCGCGAAACGCTACGAGAAGCAGATGCCGACATCGCCGCCGGCCGCACGTTCGGCGAAGACGAGATCCGCGCCCGCTACGGCCTTCCCCCAAAATGAGGTCGAAGTGATGATTCACGTGGAAGCCGAGCCCGACCCGGATGACCTCGATGTCGGCTACGCCCAGCTGGCGTCGGCGACACCGCCAATGGTGAACGCCTAGCTGCGCGGGAACGGCTATGCGGGTCCGACGGCGAGCCTTAGAAAAGAACGCCCCGCCTGTTCAGATGAGCCGGGGATCGCCGTCTTCGTCGAGGATGATGTGCCGTTCGCCGCGCTGGAGTGCGTCGAGTGCGAGGTCTATCTCGTGGACGGCAAGATCGGTTATCCGGCTGGGGCCGAGGACGATGATCTCGTCAGCGTGTTCAGCACCGCCGCCGGCCGCCAGACCGACGTACTCCGCGTTGGGGGCGACGACGAACTGCAGATCCCAGCCGATAACGCCTCCCACCTCGCGCGCGCGTCGGTCGAGAGCTTGCACGTCGTCGGCGGTCAGCACGTGATGCCCCTCCCCCGCCATCAGGCGTTGTCGGCGGTTATGCGGCGCAGCGTGTTCAGCTCGTCGAGCAGCTGCTCATAGCGCTGAAGGGACATGACAACGGCGGCGGGCTTGCCGGCGGTGTCGGCCAGGACGACGTTGCCGCCACTGGTGGTCACCTGATTGAGCAGACGCTGATGCAGTTCGCGGACCGGGATCAGCTCACTGGGGACGGCTTGCGCGCCGCCGAGGGCTTCAACGGTGGTACGGATCATGGGATTTCGCCTTTCGGAAGTGGGTCGGTCTGGTGTCCCCTCGGCCCGTCTGTCGAGCCGAGGGGACACCGCCGAATCCGGTTGATGCTCAACCGCGTTCGGTAACTGTGGTGTTGGGGTGACGTGCGGCCGTGGAGCCCTTCACGAACTTGCCGGTGATGGCACTGCGGTGATGGGTTCCGCTGCTGCGGTTGGAGCCCCGTTCGGTGACCGTGGTCTTGGGGTTGCGCGCCGCGGTGGACGCCTTGACGTAGCGACCGGTGGTCGCGCTGCGGTGATGTCCCTTGGCCATTGTCTTGTCCTTTCGGTTTGTCCGGCCCGGTGTTGAGCCGGATACCGGTCTATAAGTGCGCTCGTCGGCTCGACCCCTGAATTTCTCGGAATCGTCGTGCCCCTGGCCGCTCTCGGCGGCGCGGCGGGCCAGGGCGTCGCCTTCGGCGGCGGTCACCGACCGGCGGGCTACTCGCCCGGTGCGGGTGCCCAACGAGCTGGCGTTGATGAGTGCGGTGAGGTGCTTGATGGTGGTCACGACGTCCTCTTTCGGTTTCGGAGTTGGCGGAGTTGGTGGCCGAGGAGGTTCTCCACGCTCTTGGCGTCGCGCAACCCCAGCTTGTCGGCGATCTCCCGCTGGGTGAAGCCGTGTTCCTGCAGGAACAGTGCTCGGCGCGCCCGGTCGGTGGTCAGCAGCGCCATCGCTTCGGCCACCGTGTCGTTGGCGACGATGGTCTCCTCGATGCCCTTGATGACGTCGAACCGGTCTTCGGGGAGTTCGTCCGTCGGCGTGGTGGCCTCCCGGATGCGCTCCTTCTCGGCCCGCAGTGCGCTGCGGTAGATGTTGGCGAACTGATAGAGGCACTGGCCGATGAAGAAGGTGCCCAGTGACGCCCCACCCGAGGATTGCCAGCGGTGGGTCTTGAGCACCTTGTCGCGGAAGTAGATCAGGGCGGCGACCACGGTGTCGGTGGCGATGTCGTCGATGGTCTGGTCGTCGGGCCAGCCCTCGATGCGGCCCAGACCGTAGCCGGTCAGCGCCTTGGCCTTGCCGTAGATGGTGCCGTGGCGGATCCAGGCGCGCAGCACGCCGAGGCCGTAGCGGGTCAGCTCGCGGGAGAACCGCTCCCACAGCCGGCCGGTGAACTGCTCCAACTGCAGCGTCAGCAGCAGTTCCTCATCGGCTTGAAGGCGCCGGAGTCGTTCCAGTTCGTCGGCAAGTTCGGCGGCCAGGTCAGGGTCATCGAGCCAGGTGCCGACCAAGCCCTCGTCGACGCCCTGGATGTCGCCCTGGTTGTCCGGTTGTAAGCGCGCGGCATCAACGGGCGGGCCGGGACGGCGTGCCGGTCGATCCATGGCTACATCTCCAGGAGGCGAGAAAGAGACAACCGATCCCTACGGTTGTCGCTTCCTCTTAAGTCCGCGCGTACCGCGAACCCCTGAAACCTGGAGAAAGTTTTTTCCAGGCAAGCGGTAGCGGGCCGTGCTGTCACCATTGTCCCAGGTCGAGCCGACAATCCCCCGCATACACAAGAGGGCTGGTGACGGCCCCTGGGTCCGCGAGTGGTCCCAGTTGGCGGGCCGCTGGACCGCCAATGTGCGGCGCTCCCCTCGCGTGATGAGGTCGGTTCGCCCGTGTCCGGCATGAAAGAGCCCCCGCGGGTGAATCGACAGAAGCGTGAGGCGCGGGTGGGGGGCCCCAATGAAAAACCCCGGCCGCGTCATGGCTCCAGGCCAGAGAGGCGGTGTCCGGGGACTTCTGCCAGTTATGTTACCTCGGACCACGAAAAGGAGTCCAGTGGTAGAAACCCCCCAGCAAGCAGAAGCGCGTCGCGCCGCTGCGCTCGATCGAGCCATATCGACCCCGCGCTACGCGTCCTATCTGAACGCCGCCGGCCAAGACGCCGACCGTGCCCGCAAGCTCTACGTCTGGGACCGTGACCTTTCGACAGCCGTCCTCGCGGACCTGGCCATCGTCGAAGTGGCGTTACGCAACGCCCTACACAACGCGTTGACCAGCACCTATGGACCCGAGTGGTACCAGAACATCGCCCTCGATGACCGCTCGATGAAGCAGGTCGAACGAGCGTGGGGCTACCTCCGTAATCCTCGGCAAGGCCACCCATCGACACCTGGACGAGTGATTGCGCAGTGCACCTTCGGAATGTGGGTCAACCTTCTCGATGCCGGCGGCTACGCCGGCCGGGAGCCCCGCCGCGTCCACGCCGACTACGAGCAGCTATGGCGATCGACGCTGCGCTCCGCATTCCCCGGCGGCCGCATCGAAGCACGAAACGACCCGAGCCCCCATGCGAGCTTCACCAGGACGTGGGTTCACTCCGTCGCCAAGACCGTCAACGTCCTACGCAACCGGGTCGCCCACCACGAACCCCTGCACAACGGATTCCCGTTGCCTGGCCAACGGTCGGGTCAACAGCAGCCGAACCGTCTCACCGCCGCCGAGGGCGTCGAGGCCTACATGAAGCTCACTCGCATGATCGACCGCAACCTCGCAGAGTGGATCGTCAACAACACCAAGGTCACCACCCTGCTGGCCACACGTCCGTGAGTCTCCCCTGGGGCAACACCACCGCAGGTTCCGAGACCACAGCACATGCATACATACATGCTTTCTTACATGTAAGTATGCATGTAGACATGTTTGCATGCAGATTGATAGACTTCCTGTCATGACCGTTTCGGCAGATAAGCAGTGCGAAATCCTGGCCGTGGCGCTGCAGAAGGGTGGCGTCGGCAAGACCACCACCACGATCAACCTCGGCGCGAACCTGGCCGCGATGGGTCTGCGCATCCTCGTGATCGACATGGATCAGCAGGCGCACAGCACCAAGGGGTTGGGCATCGAACTCGACGCCGAGGACGCGTCCATGTACGAGGTTCTGCACCCGGACCGGGCGATGCGCGTCCCGCTGGCCAAGGTCATCGTTCCGACGCAGTTCGGTATCGACGTCGCGCCCGGTCATCTCGCGCTCAAGGAGCTCGAGCGAACCGGGCTCGGATCGGGCGGCCAGTTGCGGCTAGCGCGCCAGCTCGACGACATCGAGGGCTACGACTTCGTGCTCCTGGATTGCCCGCCGGCATTGGGGGAGCTGACCACCGCGGCGCTCGCGGCGGCCGACTACGTGTTGGCCGTCCTCAAGGCCGGCCCCGACGAGGTTGACGGCCTGGTGGAGCTGGGCAACTCGATCCTCGACGTTCAAGAGACGCTCAACCCAGACGTGGAGATCCGGTACGTGCTGCTGGCCGACTTCGACGGCAACCCGAAGGCGAGCAAGGACGTACGTCGTCAACTGCGTGCCGACTGGGGGGAGTGGTCTGACGGCGGGGCCTATCTGGGCGAGATCCCGCACACGGTGCGGGTGGTGGAGGCCAAGGGCAAACGCGTGCCGGTCAATGTGCACGCCCCGACCAGCACGGCGGCGGTGGCCTACCGCGAGGTCGCAGAGCGTATCGCGGCAAGGCGGCACGCAGCATGAACGCCGCATCCAAACCCGCCGGATTGCAGGTCGGCTCCACCCGGCCGTTGTCGCGCGCAGAGCGACGCGCCCAAGCCGCACGGGTCACCGCCGACGAAACCGCGCCGGCCGCGCCGGAGCCGCAGAACACCGATATCCCGCCCGCGCCCGTGGCGACGCCACCCGATGGTGAGCAGGAGGCCCGGCAGGCCGAGCCGGTTCGGTTGAAAGCCCGTCTCCGCAAGGTGAAGAGTCCGTTCGCCACACAGCTGCACGCGGGAACCCTCGCGCGGCTCGAATGGATCAAGGCCCGCGGATACGTCATCACCGACACCGTCGACGAGGCCATCAACCGCTACCTCGACAACGCCGGCATTCCAAAGCCGGACCGCAACGACCGCATGCCTTGAGGGCGGGCGCGCGCCGCCCCCCTCTAAGGGCTGACGCAAAGTTGTCTTGATTCTCTCGTTCGACGACGCTCCAGCTCATCCGCTGAGGCCCGCCCCCGCGCGGGAACGTGCTTCAGCCTGCGTTTTTCTTGTTGTGATCTGACCGTAACCACACGAGTTGTCGGGATTCCGGCCCCCAAGGGGTCATTAGAGGCCGTGACACCAACCCCTGACAACCCGTTTCTCGCGGTGCCGTGCATTCGGCAATCGGCCGCTGCACCCCGCAGGTCTATACCTGCTCAGGCGAGACCTAGAACTGCCGCCACGCCACACGACGGAAACCAGCTCTAGGGCCGGTACTTCCCGTGTACCGGAACCACGACGAGAAAGGTGCGGCCAGTGCCCTGTAAAGCACGCTGTGCCAGCGCACAAGAAGAGAGCGGGACGACAGCCAGCTCCAGGAGCCATCTCCTGACCACCGAACCAGGAGACGCCCAATGAGCGAATCCATCCTGATCGCAGTGGCGATCATCGTCGTGGCCATCACGGTGCTGGGTCTGGCGATCTGCGTGCTCGCCGGCTACCTGGCCCGCATTCCCGACTGCAAGGTCACCATCGGCGAAGTCGGCCGAGCGATCGGCGCCATCGTCGGCGTGGGCATCGAAGCGGTAGCCACGATCATCACGTCCGCGCGACGACCGTGAGCGCCCACCGCCGCATACGGGGAGGGGAGCGGGCTTCCTCGGCCTCGATTGTGGCGAAACGGTGGGTGGTGGTCGTCAAGGCCGGTAACCGCCGCTGCGCGGTCGACCTGCGGTCGAGCCTGGACAGCCGCCACCCACCGCGCAAACGGGCCAGTACGAGGAAGCCGGGCGGGGAACGTGCTGGCCAGGCTCCGGGGGCGAGCTACTCGGACGGGGGCACCCCGGCACGGTCCAAGAACTCGTTGAGCGCCGCATCCACGATGTCGGTGACCGCGTACCCGCGGTCCTTCAACACCTCCACGCGCTGCTGGGTGCCTGGCCGCACATAGGTGTTCAACGGCACCTTCTGCTGTCGCTTACGCAAGGGCAGCGCGCTACCGCCAGCGTCGGGCGCACCGCCGTCGAGCGCATCCCCAGCCGAATCGGGCATGCATGCATCCTACATGCACGTCTAAAAGTAGTTTACATGCAAGTTGCTTGCATGTATGCACGCACGCTCTTACAGTGGTGGCATGGATACCCTCGGCACGGTCCAAGACGACGTGAGTGCGGTCCGGGACTTCGCGTCCCAGGTCCGTGCGCTGTGCGCGCAGCTGACAGCCAATCCGTTCAACACCCCCGCCGCAGAAAAGCTCCTCGATCTGCTCCTGGAAGACGCCCCGGCAGTGGATCTCGCCTTCCAACGGGTGTTGCGGTCGGTGATCTACGAGCCCGCATCGACCGGCGCCCCGATCCTGGACATGCTCGGCGGCCCACGCTGTACCGCGCTGGTCGTCGGCGCGGCGGCCTAAAGTCGGCCCTGATGAGCACACCCTCGCCGCCGCCGAAGCCAGGCTCCACCGAGCACTGGCAGGCATGGCTGCAGCGGTACGGCGGTGACTACACCGATGACGCCGAGCGCCGCGCCGCCTACCGGGACTTCACGACGAACCTGGACACCATCCAAGCCGTCTTCTCCCAGTCCGATGACATGCACGTCGCCGGCTACCTCGAAGCCCACGAACGGGTGGCCAGCGGCGACGCAGACAGCCCCGACGCCGCCGAGACATGGGTTCCAGGCCATCTCACCGGCCACGCGCGGGCGGACTGGCTCGAAGGCTTCCGCTCCCACTTCGAGCCGTAGGCCCGGTCTGGGGCTGGCTCGTTCAGCGCTGGACCGGCCACACCACGTGGTGCTGCGCGCGAGGCGGGCTGTGGTCGAAGACAGCTTCAGCCATCAACTGTGCGCTCCTGCTGGCGATCATCTCGGTCAGGTCGTACTGCACTTCGCTGCAGGCCTCATCGAGCAGAACCTGTTGCGCCGAGGCGATCATCGTGGACTCGTCCGCGCCGCTGACTTGTGATCGGGCCGTCCAGTCGCTCATCCGGTCGTTGATCGCGTCCAACTCTGAGAGCACCAGGCACGCCGCCTCGCTGGCGTACTCCTCGATGAACGCCGCCCGCGCTTCGGCCGGCCACCAGACCGGGATCGGCAGCTGGGCCGCGTACACCGTCGCGATGGCCGCCTCCAGTTCCAGTGAGTCGATCACCACTCGAACGGTAGCCGTGTGAAAGGAGGGACGGGATGTGCGCGTGTCGGTACCAGGTACATGGACCTTTTTGCGTAAGGATCAGGGCCATGGCCCAACCGCACAAAGGTCCGCGTGAGCAGATCAAGGTTCGCGCTGACGCATCCGTCTACGCCCGGCTTCGTGAAATGGCCGCCGAACGCGGCACAAGCGTCAGCCAGCTTTCGGCCGACCTGCTCGCTATCGCGGTCGGGCGGCCCGAGGCTGTTCGCGAACTCGACAAGGAGGTTCTGCCGCTGGCGATGTGATTCACCCGCCAAAGGCCTCAGACCTTGCTGGACGAGCTAGGGGGTCTTGGCATACGTGACATCTGAATAGCTGGTGTGCGGATTACCCCGCTGACATGACGAAGGCCCCGCGTTAGCGGGGCCCCTGTCGGGGGTTCGAACCGAGTTGGCGCTCGGTTCCGGGTCCGCACCCGATATCCCCGAAGGGACTTTGCTTGATAGGCAAGTCTCACGGTAGCGCACGCCTCGAAGCTGCACCAGATTCGGCGCGCGATCGGTGCGCAAACCGTGACCTTTTGAACGCCCGCGTACGTCGGGCGGACAGTGCTTGGCCGACGCCGCTCGGCGCTGCTGTAGCCCCTGCTGCTCCCAGCCCTCATGTGGTGCGGGCACTGGCGCATGAGCGTCGCCGTGAGTGGGTGACGCGCGCGGGCTCTTGCGCACCGTCTGCGCCGATGTGGACCAGTCGCGCGGGCTGGCTCGACGGGTTGTCGCGGTGGGTGCACTCCCCGGCGTTCGGCGCGCTGTGCGCTGAGGCGCGGGTGTCGATCACCACGGCCACGTTGTTGTCGATCGCCGCTGTGATGGCCGAGCACGCCGATCACGGCACCGGCCGCCACGTCGCGGTCACCCGCGCGACAATCGCCGACAGGGTGGGGTGTGACGTGCGCACCGTGACCGCCGCGTGGCGCGTGCTGAGGGTCTCCAGATGGGCCGTGGAGGCGCAGCGGGGCCACGGTTCGACAAGCACTCCCAGCGTCGGCCGCAGACCCTCGGTGTACCACCTGGTGCCGCGTCGCGAAGTACGTCCAGTGACGCCACCGCTTGTGCATGATTTCCACCTACCGCCGTCAGGCGGTGTTGGTTGTTCTTCTCCCGTAGGGAATTACTCACCAAGCGGGCGCGCGAGCGCGCCCGCCATCCGAAGCTGCGACAAAACGCGACAAGCACGGCCGCGGCGCGCTACCGCGCGACCGCTGGCCACCCAGAAACTGGCCGCTGGACTGGTCGCGCTCACCCACGGTCTCGACCGCGCCCACATCGGTGCCATCTGCGATGCACTCACCAGCGTCGGCATCGACCCCGCGGTGTGGTCCGCGCGTGCGGTCAACGACGCCCTCAACGCCGACATGCGCGCCCGAGGAACGACCTGGCCCGACCACATCGCCAACCCCGGCGCGTTCCTCGCCAGCCGGTTGCGACGGCTGTCCTGGACATCCCCCGACACGGCCCCGACAAAGGCCGGCAGCATCGACCAGACGCCGCGCCCAGTGGTGCTCACCGACGCAGCGCGAGCCCGGATCACCGCCGCCCGAGAAGAGATCCGCCGAGTGCTCACCGAGCGCGCCCAACTCAGCCGTGAGGACCAGACCAGCAGCACGCCCGCCGCGTCGTCGCGGCGCGACATCCGGCTGGCGGTCCAGACACGGCACGGCGGCGCGATGAACCGACTCGCAGCAGACCACCGCGCCGTCCGCGGAGACGCGATGGAGCGCGCACCGTTGAACGTTCCGGTTCGACGACGCACCTAGTGGTTGCGAACCGGCGCGCTGACGTTGCGGCCAGACGCGACTCTCAGCACCCGCACCAGCGCCCTCTTCGTCGCTTCTCACTCACGTCTTCCGCACTGCCTCCCGCTTCTCTCCCCACCCTCTCGCTGTTCCATCTTCGCCCGCTCATCGCATCTCCGCTGCGCTCTCACAACCCACCCCTGACCCTCAGTACTGCTCTACCACCGTAACGATATGGCACATTTGCACAATGTGTGCGAGGCTGGGCGGGAGCGCGCCGTGGGCGCGCTCCCGCGAGGTCGGTGGTGGTCGCGTTGGCGGGAGGCGTGAGGGTTCGGTGTTGACGATCGCCAAGCTCGGGGCGTGGTCGGTGGCGTACTACGTCGACACCGCGCGTTCGGCGGCCGCGGCGGCACTCGAATCGCGGGCTGCCGGTGGGGGTTTGGGCGAGTACTACAGCGAGTCCGAGACGCGGCTTCCGGTGTGGTTTTCCGCCGGCCGGGACACGACCGCGGCGAGGGGTTTGACGGGCGCCGGCCGCGCCGGTGAGAACGCCGATTTGGACGCCGTGACGCGTTGGTTGGACGACGGGGAATCGCCGTGCGGAGCCAGTGGTCGGGCGTTCCAAAAGCGGGCCGGTGTGCACGGCTATGACTTGACGTTCTGTGCCCCGAAAAGCGTGTCGTTGATGCGTGGTTTGGGCAACGACGTGACCGTTAAAGCGGTCGCGGATGCGCACGCCTTCGCGATCACCGAGGCGATGGAGTATCTGGCCGAACACGGGGGCTACACCCGTGTGCACAATCCGCGCACGGGTGAGAAGGATCTGGTGCGGTTGCCGGGGATCGTGGCGGCGGGTTTTCAGCACGAAACCTCGCGGGCCGGGGACCCGCATCTGCACACCCACGTGTTGGTCCCGAACCGGCAGGCCCGCGCGGATGGGCGGCTGGTGTCTCTGGACGGCACGAGTCTCTATCACGAAGCGAAGGCCGCCGGGATCATCTATCAGGCCACACTGCGGCGGGAGCTGACGCGTTCGATCGGCGTGGAGTGGAACGACGTCGATCCGCACACCGGGATGGCCGACATCGCCGGGGCCGATCGCGGGGATCTGCGGTCGTGGTCGACACGCTCCACACAGCTGCGCGAGTGGGCCAGCGGGCATCTGCGGGTGGAGTGCGACGAGCTTTCGGCTGCGCAGCTGGCGACCGCGCAGAAGGCCACACGGCCACGGAAACCCGAAGGTGTCGCATGGGCGTCGCTGCGTGTCGCATGGGCCGATGACACCCGCACATTTCGGGTCGACGAGACCGTCCAGCAGGCTGCGCGAGATGCGCGTCGGGCTGCCGGTGTGGACTACGCGGAGGTGGTGCGTCGCGCGGTGTCGCACGGCCTGAGAAAGGCGGCGTTCACACGCGCGGATCTCATCGAGGCGATCGGCGCGCGGATGCCGGTCGACGACGCCGATGGACCGTCGCCACGAGAGGTCATCGAGCGCCTCGCCGATGGTGTGGCACTGCGCATCGGAGACGAGCGGGCCGCCCACCAACGGGAGGGGTCGATCCGCTACACCGCCGCCGATCTGGTCGCCGAAGAACGCGCCATCATCGAGGTGATGGGCCGCCGCCACAGCGCCGCGGTTCTGCCGTCTGTGGACACCGCTGGGCTGTCGCCGGATCAGGCCCGCGCCGTCACAGCCATCGCGACCTCAGAACGGCTCGTACAGCCCCTCAGCGCCCCCGCAGGGGCCGGAAAAACCCACTCACTGCGAGCGCTGCGCGCCGCCGCACACGACGCCGGGAAACGCGTTCTGGTGGCCGCTCCCACCGGGCGTGCGGTCGACGTGGCGGTGCGCGAGCAGGCGGGCGATCACGGGGCCACCCTGGACGCGTTGTTGGGCCGCCTCGAGCGCGGCCAAGAGGTCCTCGACGCCGACACCGTGGTCGTCGTCGACGAGGCCGGCATGGTCGGCACCCAACACCTGCGCCGGTTGCTGGAGAGGGCCACCGCCGCCGGAACGAAGGTCGTGTTGGTCGGTGACGAGCACCAGCTCGCACCGGTCGCGCAACGCGGCGGCACCTTCGCCCAACTGGTCACCGATCTGCCGTGGGCGCAACGCCTGTCGCAGGTGTGGCGGATGCACGACCACGACGAGCGCAACGCCTCACTGGCGGTCCGCGACGGTGGGCCGGCGGCGTTGCGCCGCGCGGTGGGCTGGTACCGCCGCCACGATCGGCTGCACATCGGGGATCAGGTCACCATGGCCGATGACGCCGTAGCGGCCTGGACGGCCGACGTCGCCGCCGGCCGTGACGGTCTGCTCATCGCCGATCGGTGGGAGATGGCCGATGCCCTCAACATCCGCATCCACTCCGAACGGATCAGCGACGATGCGCCCACCGTGGCCGCCGCGCGCGGGCACCGCGTCGCGGCCGGCGACGTGGTGATCACCCGCCAGAACACCACCGACATCCCCACCCGCACCGACCGTGGTGCCGACGCCGATCCGATTCGCAACGGCCAACGCTGGGAGGTCCTCGCCGTCGACCCCGACGCGGGGCGGATCGCGGCGCGGCGTCTCGACGACAGGGCGGTCGCGGTCCTATCCGGGGACTACCTGCGCCAGTACACCCATCTGGGGTACGCGGTGACCGTGCACGCCGCCCAGGGCGTCACCGCCGACACCTGCCACACCCTGCTCTCGGCCGAGGCCGCGACCCGCTCGATCGCCTACGTCGGTCTGACCCGCGGCCGGCACACCAACACCGTGCGCCTCTACGACACCCGAGCCGGGGAAGCCGACCACGAACACGCCGACCCCATCGCCACGGGTGTCCACACCGCACGCCGCGGCACCCCGGCGCAGGCCGCGACCGCACTGCGCAGCGTCCTGGGCCGCGACGACCGCGCCGCCACCATCACCGCCGCCGCGGCCGACGAGGACCGACTTCCCGACCAGGTGGCCGACCTGCGCCGCCACCACCGCACCGTGACCGCGCGGCTGCGCCGCGAGCACCGCATCGACCGCCACGCCGCCCACGACCGCAGCGCGCACGCCTCGGACCGGGCGCTCGTCGAGGTCCTGGCCGCCACCCACCGCTACGGCACCCCCCTGCCCTCCTCGCAGCAGCGCAGCGACCCGGTGGCCGTGGCGCTCTCGGCTCCCTACGTCGTGACCACACTGGCCGCCGACCGCTACACCCCCGACCTCGCCGACACCGTGCGCCAGGCCGCCGCCGGCACCGACCGGCGCTACGTCCAGATCGCCGCCGCACCCTCCCGTCCCGACCAACGTCGCCTCGACCAGTTCGCCGAACGCCTGACCGCCCATCCCCCATCGCCGAGGGAGGTCGTCGTCGTCGAGGACGCCGCGGCCGCCGACCCGGCGCATCTCGCGGCGGTGGCCACCGCCCTGGTCCCCGCCCGCGGCCGGCTCCTGCTCATCGACAGCGGCGAGCCCGGCCCCGGCCGCCGGCTCCTCGACGGACTCGCCCTACCCTGGTCTGAAAACGCCCGCCCCACACCGGATGTCGCCGACCCCGCACTAGCGGCACTCGCGGACAGTCACCGCGCCGCCGCCGATCGCAGCTGGCGCATCCTCAACCCACCCCACCGCGACCGTGGACGAGAACGAACCAGAGACCAGGGATACGGCCTCGAACTCGACTGAGGCGGCGGCGGTCAGCCTGCGTCCAGTCGCCACCATGCGCCGGCCTCGCGGCAGCGCGCCACGGCCTGAGGATCGACCGCCTCGATATCGCGGAGAACCGCTTCGCATTCGTCGACCGGACAGCCGAACTGCGCAAGCTCTCTCAACCACATCAGCAGAGGCCGCTCGCTGTCTTCCGAAGTGGGCCACGTCGCCCATATCCGGCCGTAGGTGGCGGCCACGCTGTCTCGGAAAGCCACACGAATCGTGTCATGGGCGATGTCGAACAGTCCCTGGGCCTGCTCCGCGTACACGGCGAGCTGCGGTATCCCCAGATGGCTTTCGAGCACCGACGGTGCGGCGAATCCGAGTGCAGTGCGCCAATGCTGTTGCGCGGTAACAATATCGGAAGTCGGAGCGCTTGGGCGGATGAGGAGAAGATATCGGCCGCCCTCGAAGTAGTCGGCGTCTCGCCAATCGGGGTCGCGGCCCGGTACCCGGATCGGCGACGGTGCGCTCAGCGTCGCGCGATCCCACCTCGGTATCGGAGGGTTCAAAGATGCGTTCGCGCACACCATCTTCAGCGTTGCGCCGATCGTCTCCAGCCGTTCGGCGTACCCGAGCAGCGGATAGCTCGGTGGTGCCGAGCTATCGCCCCGGAGTCGATCCCCGGTACGCACGTGGAACTCCCGCGCCCACAGGGAGGCTTGGTAGATGGTGTTGGCCAACTCGGCGTGCCAGCGTTCCAGCTCGACCCTCCAGGCTGCGCCGTCCACGTCCTCTGGTGTCGTCACCGAGGAGCCTCGTAGTGGAGGTCCTCTTCGACGCTCACCAAGGCCCTGACGATCATGTCGGACAACTCAGTATCGCCGGAAAGAACTGCGCCATAACACATGTCGGGTAGCGGCAGCGGACGGGCCGCCCAGCCGCCGATGTGTTCGGCGGTACGCGCAACCAGCCAGTGCGCCCGGTAGACAGCCAGATCTTCGCTGTAATCGCGGGGATGGCCGGCCCCGCCGGTCATGAACGCGGGCCGGGTCATGGCAGTGGTGCCGTTGAAGATCTGGGCTTCCGCGTTGTACTTAGCCCATTGCTGCGTGGTGGGCTCGCGGTCACCGCCGCGAATCTCCCAGATGTGGCGCACCGCGTCGGGAATATCGACAGGCTGGGCCTGCGACGTTGCCGCACGGATCAGCGCCGCGGTCACCGCGGAGACGATCCGGTCCTGATAAATCGGGTCGGCGTCCATGATGCGCAGCAGCCGCGGGTACATCTCGGGCCACAGCAGCGCCAGCCGATGCGCGTGCATGTCGTCGAGCACCGGGGCGGGTACCTGGACACCGGGCTGCAGCAGCGGGTTGGTTTCCCGTGTGCATGCAGGCGGATGCTCGACCCCCGCGTCCCTCAGTGCGGGCGTCGGGAGCGTGCTCGCAGCGGCGACCAGTCGCCAGCCCCACTGGGCGCGCAGCTGGGCGTACTCGACGAGGATCTGGGCGGGATCGGCCCAACCGAACCACAACTGCCGGAAGTCGTTGTCTACCAGAGGATCTGTGGCCAACACCCGCACGGAGCGCGGAACGAACACGCCCGCCGGGATGTAACCGGCTCCGTCGTTGGTGGTGATCACGATCTCGGTGCCGCTCGGGGAGCGGAACACCCCGACCGCCCACCCCGTCATGGGGCTGCCCGCCAGGTAAGCGGCGTGCTGAAGCTTCGAGACCAACTCCCTGGCCGCCGCGGCGTCGGCGGACTCGCGGCGCTCCTGGGCGGCCGCGGTCTGGCCCGCAGCGACCACGCTGGCCGGGATCAGTGTCGGGCCGGCGGCCGCGCCCGCTGCGGCCGACGTGGGCGCCGCCGGGGCTGTGTTCGTCGAACCGACCGTGCCCGCGGGCACGGTCGCCGCAGGGGGTGGAATGGCTGCGGCTGGCGGTCCCATCGAACCGGGCGGCAGCATCATCGGCGCACCCCCACCGGCCCCCACACCTACACCGGTAGGTGCGGAGGCAGGGGCGGCGGGGGCCACCACACCGGGCTGCGCCGCGGCCGGCGACACACCCCCGCCGGGGGCGGCTGCGGCCGGTGCCGCATGCCCACCGGCCGACGGAGCCGGCGACGGGCTCGCCGGTGCCGGCGGCGGCGCAGGTGGTATCCCGCCGCCCATGCCCGCCGTCGCTGCTGCTCCCTGATTGAATGCCGACAACGGCGACGCGCCCCCCGCGTTCGATGCCGTAGGGAGGCCACCAGCATTCGGCAATCCGCTTCCCGCGCCGGGCATTTGGCCTACGCCGCTCAGAGGATTAGAGCCCGTCCCCGGCATGCCGCCGCTTCCCAGACCGCCGGGCATCTTCGGAATCCCGCCACCGGAACCCATCCCACCGCCACCACTGCCCAATCCGCTCATCGACGGCGCACCGCCGCCGAGCGGCGACGCCGCCGCCGGCCGCGGCGCAGGAGTCATCCCCGGCTGAGTGACCGGACTCGACGTCGCGAGTCCCTCATCGCCAACATCCGCTTTGCCCGTCCCCGCGTCGGCGCCAGGGGACACCCCCGGTTGCGTGACGGAGGTACCGGCTTTGTCTGTTGGTGCGTCTGCCACAGGCTCGGGTGCGTCGGCCCCGGCTTTCGGCTTCTCGGTATAGCGGCGAGGGTCTTCGTCCTGTTCGATACCGGGCGATGGGTTGTCGAGGGGCTGCGCGGGAGGTGCAGCGGGTACATCGCCCCACTTGGTCAAAAGGTCTAGCGCTCTGACGTTTTCGCTGCTCTTCTTGAACGAGGTGTGCGCGGCCATCGCGGCCGTAACGCCTGCCTCGGTCTGATACCTGGCCATGCCGTGATACTGAGCTACGAGCGCTTCGGCTTCGCCGGGCAGCTTCGCGGCGGCGATCTTGGGATCGGCCTCGCGGATCAGCTGCTCCTGACCGGCGCGCGTGTCACGCAACACGGTGGCGATGTCGGCGCACTTGTTGGCCACTTTGTCGTGCCACTCGGCGATCGTCTTGGCCTCCTCGGCCAACACCGCACCCGCCCGGTGCGCCTCGTCGAAGCCCCGAGAGTCAGCGGCATCTCGGAACGCTGCGTTGTCGGTGACGATCTTCTGGTGGATGCCGTCCCATGCCGTCGCGCTGGCCCGGTAGGCCTGCTCCTGGGCGTCCCAGTGCGAGGCGTCGGGCGGTTCCATGTCCGGTGTGACGATCAGCCGCCCATACGAACCGGCAGAACTCCCGACGGCCGCCATCAGCGCAACCCGCACTCAGACGTGAGGACATCCGTCAGATCGTTGCCGCGTTTTAGTTGGCGATCGGCGTCGTCCCAATGCCGCATGTTCAGCGCGTGGAGCATGTCGATGTTGGCCGACATCCACTCATGCAGCGGTATCGCCGTTGAAGCTGGTGTGGCGTCAGACAGCTGCGTACGCAGATACGAGACCGCAGCCACACCAGTGCGTTTCTCCGTGGCCAATGCGGCGAGACTCTTTGGGCTTGTCCAGCTCTGCTCCAGCGCCTCGGCGCTGGACTTGCTCGCCAACGCCGTCGACCGTGCGGCCCGATCCCACGCAGCACATGCCGTAGCCTTCGCGGCTTGCGTCTCGCTGCTGCTGTGAGCGGCTGGCGGGGGTGCAACCACGTTGACCGTGTGCTGAGCCGGGGCGATGGGGCGCACCAGCGCCAGGCCGCTGGTCACCGCTGCACCAGCGGCGATCACTAGCGCGGTCGCTGCGACGGCCACCCCGGTGCGGTGGGGCCGCCGATACCCCATCGTCATGAAACGACCGTATCGCGATCGACAGACATCCAGCCACAGCCACAGCCACATTCAAACCCGCGAGTTTCCGCAGCTCATGTCGCCTATAGGCAACATCGAGCAATTCAGCGAACGTCACGTGGTGTGTGTATAAAATGACGGTTTTAGACGCACTTAAGCATGGTGATCACCGATTGCGGCTGAGCAGCTCGCGCAGGCGCTTGGCTCCGCGGTCGGACACCGACTGCGACGACAAGGCATACGCAGCGGCCTGATCGGGAGTCAGTCGGCCGCCGCCGATGTGATCGCTCAGAAACCGTCGCACCTGCGCCTTTTCATCTGCCCCTGTCCAGCCGTTACGACCGCCGTAGAAGATGACGGAGTCAAGGTCTTTGCGGACATCATCGTCGACTTGGGACGTTGTGACCTGTCCGGTCAGCAGGTTGATTGCGGCCGCGCCAGCAGCCCATTCGGCTAAGGACGTGGAGCCCTCGACGACAGCAAGCGAATAGCCCCGAGCCAAGCCCATCGCGAAGTGCAACGACCGTTCGTCTGGCACGAACGTCAGTACCGGACCGCGATCGGGTCGGCTACGGCTCTGCGGTGTGGCGTGACCCCCCGCTCGGATGATCTCGTCGAGGTCGGCATAACCAAAGCTCGCCGCGTTCTGCGCGTTGCTCACCAGCAGCGGCGCTAGATCCTCCTCGCGACTGCGTTCCCAAATCCAGTCGGCGGCCAGGGTGATGGCTTCTTCCCACGGCCCGATCTTCGACGTCATCGGGGACCCACGCTGCGGCCCGCAGGTGAGTGGAGGGGTGCAAATCGTCGGCGGTCATCACGCGACTCCTGACTGGGAACTGAGTTTGGCCAGGTAGCGGTAGGCCGTCGCCCGGCTGATTCCGAACGCTTGGGCAAGTTCGGGTACGGGTTCGCCCGTGCCGGCGAGGCGGCGCAGCTGTTCTTGACGTTCAGGGGTCAGTTTGGCCGGCTTGGTAGCCGGCAGTTGGCGGGCTCGCCGGGAGTCGCGCGAGGCGGCGCGGCGCTCACGCCCCAGTTCGAGTTCGAGCTCAGCCAGCGTCGCCATGATGGTGGCCACCGCACGCCCTGTTGGTGTGCCGGTGTCCACACTTTCACGTAAGGCGCGCAACAGAATTCGGCGCTCACCCAAATCCGCGATGGTGCGGGTTACTTCCGCGACGGATCGACCCAGCCGATCGATGGCGGTGACCACCACAGTGTCGCCCTCGCGGGCGTAATGCAGCAGGGCCGCCAGGCCCGGCCGAACGGTGTTCACCGTACCCGACAGCTTGTCGGTAAAAATTCGGCCGGATTCGACGCCTTGGGCGGCGAGCGCGGCGAGCTGCGCATCGAGGTCCTGACCCAGCGTGCTGACCCGCGCGTACCCGAGAATCGCTGTCACACCGCTACCGTCTCATTGCCCTCCGACATCGAGGATGTGAGACACGCCGTGTGAGACAAGAAAGGAGACGCCGCGACCTGGCGTTATCCCACCGCAGCGTGGACCACGTAGGGCCGTCTCGTTTCTTTAGTAATGAGAAGCCGCTGGCGGGTATCGAGCCGAGGTTATCTGTGATGGTTCAGCAGCCAAGTTCGACGACGGCGGCGGCGATGATGTCAACGGCGGCGGGCACGGAGACGGCGAGATCTTTGGTGACCATGGGGATGGCATCGGATGAGCCGTGACCGCTGCGGGTCAGTTGGCACACCCTGTAGCCCTCGGTAAGGATCTGGTCGCGGGTGAGTTGTGCCATGCGGGGTTCGATGCGCTGCACGTAACTGTTCTCGTCGGCGACGGCAACGGGTGGGGTGGCGATGGCGGTCATGAGAAGACCCAGTGCGAGGACAGTTTTCATTGGATAGCCCCGATGGGTCGTGGGGACGGTTGCGGCGACGGGGAGGGTTTGGGGCGTCGCTGCGGGCGGTGGGGCCACCAGCTGGCTTCGCGTAGGAGTGTGGCGATGGCGGGCACGGTGAGGGTGCGTACGAGGAAGGTGTCGAGTAGGAGTCCGAAGCCGATGATGAGGCCGGCTTGAATCATGATGGCCACGGAGCCGACCATGAGGCCGAACATGCTGGCGGCGAAGATCAGGCCGGCGGAGGTGATGACGGCGCCGGTGTTGGCGACGGTGCGCAGCACTCCGACGCGGATGCTGGGTCCGGATTCCTCGCGTAGTCGGGAGACGAGCAGCATGTTGTAGTCGGCGCCGACGGCGACGAGGATGATGAAAGCCAATAGAGGCACGGGCCAAGCGATTTCATGTCCGAGTATCCATTGGAAGATCAGGACGCCGAATCCGATGGAGGCGAGGTAGTTGAGCAGGACGGTGCCGAGCAGGTAGATCGGTGCCAGTAGTGCTCGTAATAGCAGCACCAGGATGAGGCCGACGATGACGGTGGTGGCCAGGGCCAGTTGGGCGAAGTCTGCCCAGAGGAATCGTTGGATGTCGGAGTTGACGGCGGGGAAGCCGGCGACCGAGACGGTGGCCTCAGCCAGGGAGGTGTTGGGGCGCGCGGCGTTGGCGACGTCGGTGATCTGGTGGGCGAGGTCCATGGCCTCGACGCTGTAGGGGTCGTAGCTGGTTTCGATCATGAACCGTGCTGTTTTGCCGTCTGGTGAGAGGAATTGTTTCGCGACGTCGGTGAATTGGCGGTTCTCGAAGGCGTTGGCCGGCAGATAGAAACCGCTTGCTGAGTCGGAGTCCTGGGCGGCGCGTGCAGAGTTCTGGAGTTGGGTGGCGATCTGGCTCATCCCGGAGAGCATTTCGATGTTGCTGTCGGCCAGGGTGCGCACACCGGTGGCCAACGCTTGGGCTCCGGAGGCGAGTTGGCCGATCCCGTCTTGGAGGCGGCGCAGGTTGCCGGCCAGATCAGCGGGGTTTCCCAGCGCCCCGAAAGCGTTGTCCAGCGAGGTGACGGCGTTTTGGACGGTGGTGAGGGTGCCGGCGACGGTGGCATTGCTGGCGGGGTTGTAGCGGTCGCCGAGGTCGGCGATCTGGGTGAAGAATCCATTGTTGCGCAGGGTGATCAGGATCTGTACTTGATCGCGGATCTGGGCGCATTGGGGTGTGGTGGCACACCACGGCGAGGTGTTGAGAGCACCGACGAGCGGGTCCAAGGTGGTGATGGCGTGTTGCGCTTGGTCGGCCAGGGGGCGTAGGCCGGGGCCGGCTTGAATGGCCTGATCGACCGCAGGGGCGGTCGCTGAGAGTTGTTGCAGCAGCGGTCGGAACTGGTTGACCTGAGCGCCGGCGGATTGGGCTTGAGTGAGGATGCCCGCCAGGGGGGCTAAGGCGGTGCGCACGGTGGTGTCGAGTTGGGCCAGTCCGCCGGCGAGTTGATCGGCGCCGTCAGTGAGCTTGGTGAGGTCGTCTCGGCGAGCGTTGCCGTCGGCGACCGCGCCGGCCATCTTGTCTCCGATCTGACCGTTCTGCCAGGCCAGTTGCGCTTGATCGAGGCGCTCCCCGGTGGGGCGGGTGACGCCGGAGACTTTGGTGACACCGGGAACCTGGGAGACGCGGGAGGCCATTTCGTCGAGATCGGCCAGTCCCTTGCCGGTGCGCATGTCGGTGGGGTTCTCGACGACGAGGAATTCGGTGATGACGACGTCTTTGCGGAAGTGGCGGTCCAACAGTTGGTAGCCCTGGTTGCTGGCGGTGGTGGCGGGTTGGCCTTTGCGGTCGTCGTAGCTGATTTTGATGGTCGCGGCCACCGCGGACAGCGCGAGCAGGATGACGAGGCTGACGATCAGCAGTGGCACCGGGCGGCGCACCACCGCGACGGCGACACTGTTCCAATACCGGCGGGTGCGATCGGATTTGGGTTCACCGATACCGCGTTTAGCTGCCAGTGCCAGCACGGGCGGGAGCAGGGTGACGGTGGCCAGGAAACCGAACAGGACCGCGATGGCGCATGCGGGGCCTAGGGCAGCGAACACGCTCAAGCGGGCGAACACCATGGCCAGGAAGGCCAGGGCCACGGTGGCGGCGGAGGCCAGGATGACGCGGCCGATGCTGGCGGTGGCGTGAATGATGGCCTGCTCGGCCGGCACCTGTGCGCGGCGCTGCTCGTGGTAGCGGCTGATCAGGAACACGGTGTAGTCGGTGCCGGCGCCGAGCAGGATCGCGGTCATGAACGCGACGGTGAATTGTGAGACCGGCATGCCCATCTCGCCCAGCGCGGACAGGACGCCGCGCCCGACGGCCAGGCTCAGCCCGATGACCAGCAGCGGTAGCAGCGCGGTAAACACCGACCGGTAGACGATCAGCAGGATCAGCGCGATCATGGCGGCGGTGGCGATCGAGATCAACAGCAGATCATGCTCGGCGGCGGCGATCATGTCACTGAACGTCGCCGGCGGCCCGGTCACCTGCGCGGTGGTGGATGAACCGGCGAACACTTCTGCGGTGATGTCCCGCACCGCCTGGACGGATTCGGCGGCGGTGGGGTCACCTAGCGTGCCGCTCACTCCCACCGGCAGGTACCAGGATTGGCCGTCGGCGCTGAGGGCTTGGGTTCTGGTGACCGGATCGGCCAGCAGATCCTGCACCAACAGGACGTGCTCGCTGTCAGCGCGCAGTCGTTCCAGAAGGCGGTCGTAGCGCTGTTGGCTTGCCGGGGTCAGCCCGGCTGGGTCTTCCATGGCCACGAACAGCATGGTTTTCGACCCCTGCTCGTTGAAGGCGGTACTCAGCCGCTCCACCGTTTGCAGCGACGGGGCGTCGCGCGGAATCAAATCCACCGACTGCTGGCGCACCACCGTTTCCAGCTGCGGGAACAGCAGCGCCAAGACGATCGCGGCGCCGATCCACACACCGATGGTCAAGGCTTTGTGCCGCACAGTGAATCGTCCCAACGCTGCGAGCCGGGCGCTGTATTCGCGGCTGCGTGCGGGATCGGCGGGAGTCTCGCGCCGGGCAGCGCGGGCCGGTGTTACCGAGGAGCCTGCCGTGCGGTCGGTCACCAAACCCCCTAAACGATCAACGATACTATTGGTATCGCTACGCTACATTATGTAGCGAACATCGGATAGTCGATGGGGCCTGCGCGCGGTGGGGGCTTATCGGTTCACGATGTTGGCGTCGTCGCTTTCGGGGATGTCGTGTCGGACCACGCGGACACGCCCGTGCGGTAGACAGGCCATGTACCCGTGCCGCTTGCCGTACAGCTCCCACGCGGTGAACTGCTCGTCGGGATCAACGTCGATGCGGTGACCACGGGAGAAGCCCAGGTGCAACCCTCCGTCGTCACCGGACCAGGCCTGGGTGCACACTGCGCCGGCCAGGTTCAGCAGCGGGCGCTCGTAGACCGAGATCTGCAAGGGATTGATGAGGACTGCCTCGGCGGGAAAGCGATCTGCTGCGGGCAGAGTGAGCAGCAGGGGGCGCGAGATGACGACTTCGTTGTAGTCGTCCAGGTCGAGTACCAAGCCGTCGCGCACCGAAACCCGTTGCACGACACAATCTTCGATCCACTGGGTGTACATGGCGTTCTCCTTCGACGCATCATCGAGTCGCACCCCTAAGGGTACGGCAGGTATCGCTGCGATACTAGGAGTATCGTTACGGTTCCTCGGAGTGCGCGGCGGCGCTGTCGAGTAGCCGATGAACGGCCCGGTCGATGCGGTCACGGGTCTCCTCGGCGGACACCCGCCCGCTGATGAAGGCGAGCAGGTTGGCCAGCCAGATGTCGGAGATGAGGCCGGCGACAACCAGATGTGTCGGTGTCGGCTCGCCCGCGCTGAGGGTGCGGGCCAGCAGCGTGTGGATCGTTGCGGCGGCAGAATCAAGTTCCGCGGCGGCGCGGGTGTCGGCCGCGGCGAAAGCCCGGGTCATGGCGTCGGTCAGCAGCGGCTCGCGCTGCCACCGGTCGTGGAGGTGGCTGGTCAGTCGCTCCAATCGCTGCCGCGGTGTGCCGGCACCGGTTGTCCAGTTGCCGGCGACGTCGAGACGCTGAAATTCTCGACTCAGCGCCGCGACCAGCAGATGTGTTTTGGCCGGGAAATAGCGGTACAGCGTGCCCACGGCCATGCCGACGTGCTCGGCGACCGTCCGCATGTGCACCGCGTCGTACCCGCCGGTGGCAGCTATAGCCAGGGCGGCATCCATGATGGCCTCGCGACGACGGGCCGAGACGCGCGAACGTGGCACCCCGGCTGTGTGAACCTGATCGGCAACCGAATGCTCCTCGTCGAGCCCGGTAGGCGCGTCGCTCGCTCGGGCGCTGGTGACGGTCATGGTGTGTGATCGCCGCCGCGGCGCGAGAACTGCTCGAGGATCTCCCCGAAACCGCTGATATCGCCGTGGGCGGCGAAGTGTGCGGTATCAACCACGATGAATACGGCCGTCGCGGTGAACCGGGTGGCCCCTTCGCAGGTGCCGGTCGCCGCGACGTGCAGCGCCCGGCCCTCGCGGGCGCTGATGTGCGCGGTGATCCGGTGGGGCCGGTGCAGCGGCACTGGTTGCAGATACTCCACCGTCAGACTGCGCGTCACCGCAGGCGTGCCGGCGATCCACAGCGTGAAGCCCAGCACGTCATCGCAGGCGGCGGCGACGGCCCCACCGTGCGCCAGGCCGGGGGCTCCGATGTGGCGCTCGTCGAATGTGACATCGGCATACACCGAATCCGCACTGCGGTAGACCTCCACGTGCAGGCCGTGCGGATTGTCCGGGCCACACCCCATACAGGTCGGGGTATGAGAAGGCAGCCGTTCCGACGGCGCCGCACGATCTGACACGAAAACACTCCCGCTACTTCAAGTTTCGCTGCGATACTGGTAGTACCACAACTGCTAGACTTTCCGGTGCGACATCGCCTAAATCGACCGCCGAGGTGACCCGTGAGCGACAGCAATCAGCCCTCCCTGCCCGATGATGACGACATCGATCCGCGGCGGATCCGGTCACGGAATCGACTATTGGATGCTGCGGCAACACTGTTGAGCACCGGAGGGGTCGAGGCCGTCACCATCGATGCCGTCACCAAGGCATCCAAGGTGGCCCGTACCACTCTTTATCGGCATTTTCAGAGCTCGTCGCATCTGCTGGCTGCCACCTTCGAGCGGCTACTACCGCAGGTAAGCACACCAGCACCGACCAGCGGTTCCCTACGCGAACAGCTGATCGAGCTGCTCAGCCGCCAAGCCGCCCTGTTCAACGACGCCCCGCTGCACGTCACCACCCTGGCATGGCTCTCACTCGGCCCCACCGGCGCCAAAGAAGAGACCGACAACAGTCACGCATCCGGGGC
>WBZP01000624.1_pt1 | contig 47250 bp, 41 predicted proteins | sample 5204301 | NCBI WGS metagenome assembly WBZP01 (sample SAMN12412401, study PRJNA552823) | activated sludge metagenome | isolation source: activated sludge from nitrification reactor of wastewater treatment plant... | place: USA: Pennsylvania | collected 2017
CCTGCCGTTCATCATGGGTGTGCTGTCGCTGTCGGTTCCGGGCGGCGGACCCGACGGCGCCAGCGTCGGGTTCGGCCTGCCGATCCCCGCGCTCCAGGGCGGCGCCTCCCCCAACGAGCCGGGTCAGATCCTGGTGATGCTCAACGTCGGCGCGATCTTCATGGGCACCGCGCTGACGGTCCGCGCACTGATCGGCGAGCGGGCCATCTTCCGCCGCGAACAGGCAGTGGGACTGTCCACCACCGCCTATCTGCTGGCCAAGGTCGGGGTCTTCACCGCGTTCGCGATCGTCCAGTCGGTGATCGTCACCACGATCACGGTGCTGGGTAAGGGCTGGGGTGAGGGCGCCGTCGACTCCGGCGCCTTCCTGCACGGCCGCACCCTCGAACTCTTCGTGGATATCGCCGCGACGTGCGTGGCCGCGGCCATGACGGGGCTGGCCCTGTCGGCGCTGGCCCGCTCCGCCGAGCAGATCATGCCGCTATTGGTGGTCGCGGTGATGAGTCAGCTGGTGTTCTCGGGCGGATTGATCCCGGTCACGGATCGGGTGGTGCTCGACCAGCTGTCCTGGGTCACGCCGGCCCGCTGGGGTTTCGCCACGTCGGCATCGACGATCGACCTCACCCGCCTGGTACCGGCGCCGCTGATGCCCGACGACACCCACTGGAAGCACACGCCGGCCGCGTGGCTGTTCGATATGGCGATGCTGGCCGTGATCTGCATTGCCTACACCGCCTTCGTGCGCTGGCGGATCCGGCTCAAATCCAGCTAGCGCCGAAAGTCACCTTGTTGTACCTGTTTCGCGAGTAGACCCGCGAACAACATCACTTTCGGCGGGGGGTCAGGCGGCGGGGGTCAGGCGGCGGCGCGCAGTGCCTGCTCCGCCCGTCGGACGATTCCCGCTCGATCCGCGCGAAGGTGCAGCGCCGAAACCCGGATGATTCGCGGCTCTTCGCAGTTGAGGGTGTAGAGGTCGTCGGCGCGTCGGTGCCGGCATAGGGGTCGAGGTCTCTCGAAGATGAAGGTTCCTACACGCCTCATCCGAAAGACCTCGACGTGCCTGACGCTACCGGTCGGGCGGGCTTCGCCTGCGCTGACCTGACCACTTTCTGCCGCCTCGACGAACTCGGGTTGGAGGTGACCGGGCAACGCCTCGACCCTGACCGGGCTGTGCTGGCGTGCAGAATCACCGACGAAGATCGGTGGTGTCGGCGCTGCGGCGAACAGGGCAGTCCCCGTGACAGCGTGACCCGCACGTTGGCCCATGAGCCGTTCGGGTGGCGGCCCACCACGCTGCTGATCACGATCCGCCGATACCGCTGCACCGGCTGCGCTCATGTGTGGCGCCAAGACACCAGCAGGGCGGCCGAACCGCGCGCGAAGCTCTCGCGTCGTGCGCTGCAATGGGCGTTGAAAGCGATTGTGTGCCAACACCTGTCCGTGGCCCGGGTCGCCGACGCGCTTGCGGTGTCGTGGAACACCGCCAACAACGCGGTGCTGGCCGAAGGTATGCGGGTGCTCATCGCCGATCCGGCCCGCTTCGACGGCGTAGCTGTGATCGGCGTCGACGAACACGTGTGGCGGCACACCCGCCGCGGCGACAAGTACGTCACCGTCATCATCGATCTCACCCCCGTGCGTGACGGGACCGGCCCCGCTCGGCTGCTCGACATGGTCGAGGGCCGCTCAAAGAAGGCGTTCGCCGACTGGTTGGCCCAGCGGCCACAGGACTGGCGTGATCGTGTGGAAGTCGTTGCCATGGACGGATTCTCCGGCTTCAAGACCGCCGCCACCGAAGAGCTGCCCGACGCAGCGACGGTGATGGACCCCTTCCACGTGGTCCGCCTGGCCGGCAACGCCCTCGACGAATGCCGCCGCCGCGTGCAGTTGGCCACCTGCGGGCACCGAGGCCGCAGCACCGACCCGCTCTACCGATCCCGGCGCACCCTGCACACCGGTGCTGACCTGCTCACCGACCGCCAGAAAGCCCGACTGGCCGCGCTGTTCGCCATCGACGCCCACGCCGAGGTCGAAGCCACCTGGCAGATGTATCAACGCACCGTGGCCGCCTACCGTGAACCCGACCGCCGCAAGGGCCGCACCATGATGGCGGCGCTGATCACCACGCTGAGCACCGATGTTCCCAAGCCGCTGCAGGAACTCATCACCCTCGGGCGGACACTCAAGAAACGGGCCACCGACGTCCTGGCCTACTTCGACCGCCCCGGCACCAGCAACGGACCGACCGAAGCGATCAACGGCCGCCTCGAACACCTCCGCGGATCCGCCCTGGGCTTTCGCAACCTCACCAACTACATCGCCCGATCCCTCCTGGAAACCGGCGGATTCAGACCCCAACTACACCGTCAATCATGAAGAGCCTGATTCGCCACCCCAGCCCGGCCAGAAACTCGTGCCGGTCAATGTCTCCGGCATGGATCTCGGGATTGGACCAGTGCTGTTCACCGTCGTATTCGACGCCGACCTTCGATTGTGGCCAGCCCATGTCGATCCGCCGCACGATTCGGCCGCGGGCGTCGCGAATCGGGATCTGAGTGACGGGCCGCGGCAGACCGCCCCGGATGAGCACCAGCCGCACCTTGGTCTCCTGCGGCGATTCGGCACCATTGTCCGCCAGTTCAAGAACGCGGCGGAGTCGGCGGATGTCGCGGGCGCCCGGATACCTCGCGGCCAATTCCGTAACCTCGGCCACCGCAACCCCTGTCGCGTGAGCAGCGCGTCGACCCGGATGAGACCCTGTTCGAACGACCGCCACCGACCGATGTCAAAGGCGGTCCGCGCCACCGTCGTACAGCTGATCGCGCCGATGCGCCGAATCTCGTCGTCGGCAACATCGTCCTTGTGCACGACGATGCCAGGTGGCGCCTTGTGGTGAACGCGGATCAATTCGGCCGGAGCCGCGGCCGGAACCCACTTGCTACCCAGCAGCGCCGCCGCCGACAGCCCGGCGACCGTTGCACGCCGGCCGGACCACAACCACGCCGCGTGCGCGCGATCGACCGCGGTCAGTTCGACGCCGTTGCGGTGATAGACGTTGCGGTGCAGCATCGTGTATTGCCGGGCCAGCTGGCGGCGGCTGACCTCGCCGGAGGCAATCGCCTCGGTGGCCAACAGGAGCTTGGTCATCGGGCGATCCTCGGATAATTGCGCGGATCGCGGTATTCACCCTCCCCCGTTTGCGCCGAAAGTCAACTTGTTGCACCCGTTTCTCGAGTAGACCCGCGAACAACATCACTTTCGACGCGCTACTCGATGTCCAGACCGTGCGCGGCGGCGAACGCCACCGCCTGCCCCAGATCCACCTTGGCGCCGCGCACCCGGGCCGTCGTCCAGAACGTCGGGTCCACCCGCGCTCCGCGCAGATCGGTCTCTTCGAGGCGGGCGCCCAACGTGCGGGCTCCGGTGAGGTCCGCGTCGCGCAGCACCGCCTTGCGCAGATCGGCCTCCACCAGCGAAGCCTCCCGCAGCCGGCAGCCGGACAGGTCGACACCCCGCAGATCGGCCCCGCCGAGCACGGCCAGGGTGAAGTCGACCTCGTCGAGCACCACTGGGCGCAGCCGGCAGTTGGCGAATACCGAACCCATCAGACTGCAGCCGCGAAAGGTGCTGTGCCACAACGTGGTGCGGTCGAACCGGCAGTTCCGGAAGGCACTGCCGAGATGTTCGGACTCGGTCAGGTTCGCACCGCTGAAATTGCATTCGTCGAACACCACCCGCTCGGTGCGCAGGCCGCCCAGATCCTCGTCGCGGAAATCGTGTCCGGTGAATTCGCGGTCCGTCCAATGCGTCACGTCTACGACGGCCACCAAGCCTTCCGCGTCGCGCGGATCGCGTCGACGAGCGCCGTGACTTGCGCCAGTTGTTCCGGTTTGAACGGCCAGAGCCCGATGTCGCGGCGCTGGAAGTCGACCGTCAGCGTGGTGCCGTCGATCCGGCAATCGACCATGAGGGCGGCGTGGTAGCGCGTCGAGCCTTCCCGATAGGGCGAGAAGATCTCGAGTACGCGTCCATCGAACGATGCCAGCCAGTTGTCCAGTGGCGCTTCGATGACGTCGCCCATGGACGGCCAGCGTAATGCACCTTGCTGTCATCATCGTGGAGTGTTCAAGCTGATGTTCGTCTCGCCCCGGATCGCGCCCAACACCGGTAACGCGATCCGGATGGTGGCGGCCACGGGGGCCGAACTCCATCTGGTCGAACCGCTGGGATTCGACCTGTCCGAGCCCAAGCTGCGGCGCGCCGGGCTGGACTACCACGACCTCGCCTCGGTGACGGTGCACGGCGGCCTGGACGCCGCGTGGCGGGCGGTGACACCGGCGCGGGTGTTCGCGTTCACCGCGCACTCGGACACGTCGTTCGCCGAGATCGCCTACCGGCCCGGGGACGTCCTGATGTTCGGCCCGGAGCCGACCGGGCTGGACGCGCAGACGCTGGCCGATCCGCACGTCACCGCCCGGGTGCGGATCCCGATGCTGGCCGGGCGGCGCTCGCTGAACCTGTCCAACGCGGCGGCGGTCGCGGTGTACGAGGCGTGGCGTCAGCAGGGTTTCCCCGGCGCCGTCTAGATCAGGGCCGCCAGGATGCGGCGGAACTGCGCGCGGTCGTCGTCGGCAAGCCGGGACAGCACCCGGTCTTCGGCAACTCGGACACCGGAGTCGGTGCGCCGCAACAACTTCGAACCCGCCGCGGTCAGTTCGGCCGGACGGGCCCGGCCCTTGTCGGCGGTGGGCGGCCGCGTCACCAGACCGCGGTCCTGCAGTCCGCGCAGGACCAGGTTCATCGCCTGCCGGGACACACTGATGGTGCGCGCCAGTTCGGCATTGGACGTCCCGGGCGCCTGGGCGAGCATCCGCAGGCAGATGTACTCCGGAAAGGTCAGGCCCAGCGGTTCGAGCACGGTTTCGGTGACCTCGCTGCGCAGGGCCGCGTGCAGGCGGTGCATCAGGTAGCCCAGCGGCGGGTAGGCCATGTATGTCAGTTTACTTGACACATCCGAGGATCGTCGGTAGACCGGAGAACATGACTGAACAACCCAGCGATGCGATGTTCGATGCCGCCTACCGGGGCGAGGCCCCGGAGATGGGTGGCGCCCGTCCACCGTGGAGCATCGGTGCGCCGCAGCCCGAGATCGCCGCGCTCATCGCCGCCGGCCGGGTGCACGGCGACGTGCTCAACGCCGGCTGCGGCGAGGCGGCCACCGCGATGGACCTGGCCGAACGCGGCTTCACCGTGGTCGGCCTGGACCAGGCGCCGGCGGCGATCGAACTCGCCCGCGCCGACGCGGCGCGCCGCGGCCTGACCAACGCCACCTTCGAGGTCGCCGACATCAGCGACTTCGGCGGCTACGACGGGCGGTTCGGCACCATCATCGACTCCACGCTGTTCCACTCGATGCCGGTGGAGTTGCGCGACGGCTACCAGCGTTCGATCGTGCGGGCCGCCGCGCCCGGCGCGTCGTACTTCGTGCTGGTGTTCGACAAGACCGGCATGACCGGCGACGGTCCGATCAACGCCGTCGACGAGGCCGAGCTTCGCGCCGCGGTCAGCCCGTACTGGACCATCGACGAGATCCGCCCGGCCCGCATCCACGCCCAGATGCCGCCGAACTTCGCCGAGACGTTGAACCCGTTCGCCGGCAACCCGGGCGTCCGCGACGAACCGAACGGCCGCAAGTCCATTCCGGCCTGGCTGCTCACCGCGCACCTCGAGTGACCGGATTTCGGCGCGATTTCCGTCGCTGCGCGGCGGTTTTCGCGCCGAAATCCCTGGATTACCAGGTGTTCCAGTGCGTCAGCTGTGCCGCCGGCAACCGGTTGGCGAGCTTGAAATCGGTGCCCTTGGTATAGGCGATCGGGAACAACCCGCCCTGGGCGTACTCGTCGAACGGGATGCCGAGAACCTCGGCGGCCTGGCGTTCACCGTCCCCGATCAGGTGCAGCGTCGTCCAGGCCGAGCCCAGCCCGCGGGAGCGCAACGCGAGCATGAAACTCCACACCGCGGGCAGCAGCGAGCCCCAGTACGACGCGCTGATTCCCGCCGGCGCGCCGTCGGGGCGGCCCTGCAGACACGGGACCATCAGCACCGGCGCCTGTTCGAAGTTCGTGTTGAGGTACTTCGCCGAACTCATGACGGCCCCGATCTGCTGATCGCGGACGTCGCCGTACTCCGGCTTCTCCGAATCCAGGTAGGGCGTCGCATTGGTGCGGTAGATGTCGGCCAGGGCCTTCTTCCTGGCCGGGTCGTCGACGAACACCCACTGCCAGCCCTGCGCGTTGGAGCCCGTCGGCGCCTGCAGCGCCAGCGCCAGGCATTCCATCAGCACCTCGCGCGGCACCGGCTTGTCGAAGTCGAGGCGCTTGCGCACCGATCGGGTGGTGGTCAGCAGTTCGTCGACAGTCAGGTTGAGGGCCATCGGGTCAGGTTACATTCGGGCACATGACCGTTGACCTGACCGCAGAGATGTCCAACAGACTCGTCGCCGACCAGTACGGCTGGCTGACCACGATCGCCAAGTCCGGCCTGCCGGTCCCGCGGCTGATCTGGTTCCACTTCGACGGCGCCGTGGTCTACCTCTACACGATGCCGACCGCGGCGAAGGTCGCGCACATCCGCCGCCACCCGCAGGTGAGCCTGAACCTCGACTCCGACGGCAACGGCGGCGGGATCGTGGCGCTCGCCGGCACCGCGCACCTTGACGCCGAGGGTGTCGACCTGCGGGCCGACCGGCCGTACTGGGCCAAGTACGGCGCGCTCGCCGAGCAGTTCGGCCTGACCGACACCATGACCGACTACAGCACCCGAATCAGGATCGACATCGAAAAGGCCTGGGGCACACCGGTGGAGTGACACCCGACGGTGTGGGCGGCGTGTCGGCGGACCGACACGCACGCTCGCCGGCTGACTAGCGGAAGTCGCGGGAGCGGGAGCCCACCCGCATGTCGACGCGGCGCATCGCGTCGGCGACGACGGTGACCGCACCGCTGGCGTTCTGCACGATGCCACGCACCACCAGCGCCGGCGCCGTCTGCGCGAGCCTGCGGTGCCGCACCCAAACCCCTTGCGAACACAGCACATTGACCATGCCGGTCTCGTCCTCGAGGTTCATGAATGTCACGCCCTGCGCGGTGGCCGGTCGCTGACGATGCGTGACCGCCCCGGCCACCAGGACCCGGGTGCCGTCGCGCACCGCCGGCAGTTCGGCGGCCGGCACCACGCCGAGCGCGTCCAGGTCGGCCCGCAGGAACTGGGTGGGGTAGCTCTCCGGGGAGATGCCGGTGGCCCACACGTCGGCCGCGGCCAGTTCCAGCTCGCTCATCCCGGGCAGGGCCGGCACGTGCGACGACGTCCCGACGCCGGGCAACCGGTCGGACCGCTCGTTGGCGGCCGCCCCCGCCGCCCACAGCGCCTCGCGCCGGTCGATGCCGAAGCAGCCGAGTGCGCCCGCGGTGGCCAGCGCCTCGGTCTGCGGCACCGTCAGCTGCAGCCGTCCGGTCAGGTCCAGCAGGGAAGCAAAGGCGCCGTTGGCTTTTCGCTCATCGACCAGCCGCTGCGCCAGGTCGACGCCGAGATGCCGGACCGCGGCCAGCCCGAGCCGGACCTCGGCACCGGCATTCTCCAGCGTGGCGTGCGTCAGGCTGGCGTTCACATCGGGCCCGCGCACCACGACACCGTGCCGGCGGGCGTCGGCCACCAGTGACTGCGGCGAGTAGAACCCCATCGGCTGGGCTCGCAGCAGCGCGGCGCAGAACGCGGCCGGGTGATGCAGTTTGAGCCACGACGAGTAGAACACCAGCGACGCGAAACTGAGCGCGTGACTCTCGGGGAAGCCGAAATTGGCGAAGGCCTCCAGCTTCTCGTAGATCCGGTCGGCCAACGGGCCGGAGATGCCGTGCACTTCCCACAGCCCGTCGTAGAACCGGCCGCGCAGCCGGCGCATCTTCTCCGTCGACCGCTTGGAGCCCATCGCCCGGCGCAGCTGGTCGGCCTCGGCCGGGCTGAACCCCGCGCAGTCGACCGCCAACTGCATCAGCTGCTCCTGAAACAGCGGAACCCCCAGGGTTTTCCGCAGTGCCGGCTCCATCGACGGATGATCGAAGACGACCGGGTCCAGGCCGTTGCGGCGACGGATGTAGGGGTGCACCGACCCGCCCTGGATGGGACCGGGCCGGATCAGCGCCACCTCGACCACCAGGTCGTAGAAGTTCCGGGGTTTCAGCCGCGGCAGGGTGGCCATCTGGGCGCGGGACTCGACCTGGAACACCCCGACCGAATCCGCGCGCTGCAGCATCTCGTAGACCGCCGGCTCCGACAGGTCGAGTTGCGCGAAGTCGACGCGCAGGCCCTTGTGCTCGGCCAGCAGGTCCACCGCGTAGTGCAGCGCCGAGAGCATGCCCAGGCCGAGCAGGTCGAACTTCACCAAACCGATTGCCGCACAGTCGTCTTTGTCCCACTGCAGCACGCTGCGGTTCGCCATCCGCGCCCACTCCACCGGGCACACGTCGGCGATCGGGCGGTCACAGATCACCATGCCCCCGGAGTGGATGCCCAGGTGCCGGGGCAGGTTGGCGATCTCGGTGGCCAGCTCGATCACCGGTTCCGGGATACCTGCCACGTCGGGCGAGTCGGCCACGCCGTTCCAGCGGCTGATCTGCTTGCTCCAGGCGTCCTGCTGGCCCTGCGAAAACCCCAGTGCGCGAGCCATGTCCCGCACGGCACTGCGGCCGCGGTAGGTGATGACGTTGGCCACCTGGGCGGCGTACTGCCGGCCGTACCGGTCGTAGACGTACTGGATGACGTGCTCGCGCAGATCCGATTCGATGTCGATGTCGATGTCCGGCGGTCCGTCGCGGGCCGGGGACAGGAACCGCTCGAACAGCAACTCGTTGGCGATCGGGTCGACCGCGGTGACCCCCAGCGCGTAGCAGACCGCCGAGTTGGCCGCCGAACCCCGGCCCTGGCACAGGATGTCGTTCTCCCGGCAGAACCGGGTGATGTCGTGTACTACCAGAAAATAGCCCGGGAACTTCAGGGCGGCGATGACGTCGAGTTCACGTTCGATCTGGGCGTAGGCGCGACGGGCCCGTTCCGGCGGGCCGTAGCGGCCGGCCGCACCGACCAGCACCAGCTCACGCAGCCAGCTGTCCTCGGTGTGCCCGGCGGGCACGTCGAACGGGGGCAGCTGGGGCGCGATCAGCTGCAGACCGAACGCGCACTGCTGCCCCAGTTCGGCTGCGGCGGTGACGACTTCGGGCCGGTCCGCGAAGATCCGGGCCATCTCCTCCCCCGAGCGCAGATGCGCACCGCCCAGCGGCGCCAGCCGCCCGGCCGCCTCGTCGAGGGACTGCCGGGCCCGGATCGCGCTCATCGCCATGGCCAGCCGTCCGCGCGACGGCGCCGCGAAATGGGCGGCGGTGGTGGCGACCACGCCGACCCCGAACCGCGGGGCCAGCGCGGCCAGGACGGCGTTGCGTTCGTCGTCGAGCGGGTGCCCGTGACCGGTGAGTTCGACGCTAACCCGCCCGGTGCCGAACCGGTCCACCAGATCCGCCAGCGCCGCCGCGGCGGCATCGGGTCCGCCATCGGAAAGTGCCTGGCGCACATGGCCTTTGCGGCATCCGGTGAGAATCTGCCAGTGCCCGCCGGCGGCCTCGGTGAGCGCGTCGTAGTCGTACCGGAGCACCCCCTTCTCGCCGCCGGCCAGGTGCGCGGCGGCCAGCTGCCGGGACAACCGGCGATACCCTTCCGGCCCGCGAGCCAGCACCAGCAGATGCGGTCCGGGCGGATCGGGTTCCCCGGTACGCGCGACACCGCTCAACGACAGCTCGGCGCCGAACACCGTGGCCATGTCGAGTTCGCGGGCCGCCTCGGCGAACCGGACCACACCGTAGAGACCGTCGTGGTCGGTGAGCGCGATGGCCTTCAGGTCCAGCCGCGCGGCCTCCTCGACGAGTTCCTCCGGGGTGCTCGCCCCGTCCAGGAAGCTGAAGGCCGAGTGCGCGTGCAGCTCCGCGTACGGAACCGCCGAGGGGACGACGGGCGCACCCGGCGACTGGTAGCCGGCGCGCTTGCGCGACCAGGCCGGGCTGTCGCCGCCGTCGCCCACCGGCGGCCTGCTCTCCAGCACCCGTTGCATCTCGGCCCAGCTCGGCGGCCCGTTATGCCAACCCATCCGCACATGATATCGAACAATTGTTCGATATCATGTGCGGATGCCGATCTCGGCCGAACTCGGGCCCTCGCGAGCACATGGCCCCCTAGAGTCCAATGATGAGTCGCTGGATTGTCAGCCACGTCCCCGCGGGGGCACTCCTGCTGGGCCTGATGGTGGCCATCGCCGGCGGGGCGGTGCTGGTGTCGGGATTCGCGCGGCGCCGGTTTCCGGCGTTGACCACCGATGAGCACAACGACGTCCTCAAATTCACCTACGGGTTCATCGGCTTCGTCTACGCGTTCTTCATCGGGTTCGTCGTGTCCTCGATGTGGGGGCAGATCAACACCGCCGACGCGAACGCGCGCGCCGAAGGCGCGGCCGCCGTCCAGATGGCCACCGACGCAACCCGTTTCGAGAAGGCCGACGCCGACCGGATCCGACGCGGCCTCATCGATTACGCGGACGCCGCGATCGCCGAATGGCACCAGCACCCCGACGTGCGCTCGCCGGCGGCCGACGCCGCACTCGCGCAGCTGTACACGACGTACGGGCACGTGAACCCGGCGACTGACGCGCAGCAGAACCTGGTGGCGGCCTCCTACGCGAACCTGGACAAGATCGGCCAGGCGCGCACCGTGCGGCTGCTGACCGCCCGCGAAGACACCGGGCCGCCGTGGCCGCTGTGGACGGTCATCTTCTTGACCAGCGCGCTGGTGCTGGGCACGGCGATCAGCTACGGCGTCGAGAAGCACCGGATGCACTATCCGATGGTGGCCATCGTCGGGCTCGTCGTCGCGGCCAATCTGTTCTTGATCCTGGAACTGTCGCACCCCTACACCGGGACCATCGCGACGAGTTCCGACTCGCTGCAGGAGGTCCTGCGGGTGCTCGGCCCGCCCGCCCCCTGACCCATTCGCCGAGGACAGCGAATGGCAGGATTCCCCGGACGGCCGGCCCCAGCGCCGACATACTCGAAACGGCCGGGCACCGAAGACACCGCCCGGACCTACGGAGGCCGCAGATGACCGACGAACGCTACGTCGTGACCCGCACCGTCGACGCCGCACCCGCGGCGGTCTTCGCCGTGCTCACCGACCCGGCCCGGCACCGGGACACCGAACCCGGCGACTGGGTGCGCGACGCCATCAACCCCGAGCCGATCACCGGCGCGGGCCAGATCTTCGCGATGAACATGTATCTCGACGCCATCGGCGGTCACTACGTCGTCCACAACCTGGTCAGCGAGTTCGACCCGGACACCACCATCGGGTGGCACCCCGGACAACTCGACGACGACGGCAACCACCACCCCGGCGGCTGGAGCTGGCGCTACGATCTGGCCCCCGACCCGCAGGACGCCGGGAAGACCCGGGTCACCCTGACCTACGACTGGAGCGGGACGCCGCAGGCCTTCCGCGACCAGGTCGGCGGGATGCCGCCGTTCCCCGAGCAGTTCCTCGACGACTCACTGGCCGCTCTCGACCGCGCGGCGACCGCGGGCTGACAGCGGCCTGGCAGCGGGGTCCGAGGACCCTATCGGGACCACCGCGGCATGCGGCACAGTGGGGACATGGACCACCTGACCGTCCTGGACGCCGGCTTCCTGCAGGCCGAGGATTCGGACCCGAACGTCAGCCTGGCCATCGGCGCCATCACCGTGCTCGACGGTCCCCCGCCGGACTTCGGCGAACTCGTGGCCACCCTGACCGGTCGCCTGCAACAGGTTCCGCGGCTGCGGCAGGTGCTGCGCACCCACCGGCTCGACCTGGGGCCACCGGAATTCGAGGAGCGTCCCGGGCTCGACCTGTCGGCCCAGATCAAACATGCCGCACTGCCGGCCCCGGGTGCCGACGCCGACCTGTTCCGGCTGGCGGCCGGGATCATCGAGCGCCGGCTCGACCGCGCTCACCCCCTGTGGGAGTGCTGGGTGATCGAGGGCCTGCGCGACGAGCGCTGGGCCATCCTGATGAAGGTGCACCACTGTCTGGCCGACGGTGTCTCCACCGCCCGGATGTTCGCCACCATGAGCGACAGTGGTTCTGCGGCAACGACATTCGCCGACATCGGCGGCACTCCCGACCGGACCGGGACGCCCCCGGGGCCGGGCCGCGCCCTGAACCCGCTGGCCTGGGGCCGGGCGGCCTGGGGCCTGTCGGGCGCACTCGCCGGCGCGGGCGCCCAGGCGCTCAAGGGCGCCACCGAGGTGCTGGCGGGCATGTTGTCACCCGCGCCGCCCAGTTCGCTGCTCGGCCCGGTCAGCACCATGCGCCGCTACCACGCCGCGGGCGCGTCGCTCACCGACATCCACGACATCTGCCGGGCCTTCGACGTCACCCTCAACGACGTCGCCCTGGCCGCGATCACCGCCGGGTTCCGCGCGGTGCTGCTGCACCGCGGCGAGAAACCCCGCCGCGGCTCGCTGCGCACCCTGGTGCCCGTGTCGGTGCGCACCGCCCCGGGGAACGCGCCCGACAACCAGGTGTCACTCATGCTGCCGCTGCTGCCGGTGGACCGGGCCAATCCCCTCGACCAGCTGCGCACCGTGCACCGCAGGATGACCAGGGCGAAGTCCAGCGGCCAGAAACAGGCCGGCAGTTCGGCCCTGGACGCGGTGGGGGTCATCCCGTTCCCGCTGACGGCCTGGACGGTGCGCACCCTCACCCATCTGCCGCAGCGCGGTGTGGTCACCGTCGCCACCAATGTCCCCGGCCCCCGGGATCACCTGAAACTACTGGGCCGCAAGGTGATTCGGATGTACCCGATCCCACCGATCGCCCTGCAGGTGCGCATCGGCATCGCCATGCTCAGCTACGGCGACGAGTTCACGTTCGGCATCGTCGCCGACTATGACAGCGCACCGGACATCGACGTGCTGACCGACGGCATCGAGCGGGCGATCAGCCGTCTGACCGAGTTGGCCGGGCGGCCTCGAGCAGCAGCCGGCGTTCGGCGGCGGCGACCACCCGCCGCGTCGAATCGGCGGCGTCCGGGTTCACCGAGATCGACGTGATGCCCAGCCCCACAAGGCGTTCGGCGAACGCCGGATCGGTCGACGGGCGCTGACCGCACAGCGACGAGGTGATGCCGTGCGCGCGTGCGGTGCTCACGATTCGGCCGATCGCGTCCAGCACGGCCGCGTCGGCCTCGTCGAACACCTCGGCGCAGATCTCCGAGTCACGGTCCACCCCGAGCATCAGCTGGGTCAGGTCGTTGCTGCCGATCGACACCCCGTCGATCCCCATGCCGATGTACTCCGGCAGCCAGTGCACCACCGAGGGCACCTCGGCCATCACCCACCGGTGCAGGCCCCGCTGCCGACCCAGCGGGCTCGCGTCGACCAGCGCCAGACACTCCTCGAGCTCCCACTTCGTCCGCACGAAGGGGATCATCAGACCGAGGTTTGGGCTGGACTCCCGAATCTGGGCCAGCGCCCGTAGTTCCAGCGCGAACAGTTCGGGCTCCTTGATGTACCGGAAGCAGCCGCGGTAGCCGATCATCGGGTTGTGCTCGACGGGTTCGTAGGCCTCGCCGCCGGTCAGCGTGCGGAACTCGTTGCTGCGGAAGTCGGTGGCGCGGTAGATGACCGGCCGCGGCGCGAAGGCGGCGGCGATGCGCCCGACCGAGGACACCAGCGCCGTCACCAGCGCGTCACCCTCGTCGTGGGCGATCAGGTCGTGCGGGTGCCGCCCGCCGAGCGCCTCGGTCAGGATGAACTCGGCCCGCAGCAGCCCGACACCGTCAACGTCTTGTGCGGCAACCTTTTCCGCGCTGTCGGGCATGGCCAGGTTCACGTAGACCTTGGTGGCGGTCACCTCCGAGCGCGCCACGACGGGTGCGGCCACCACGGCCGACGCCGGCGCGGCAGCCAGGGATCCGGCGCGGACCTGCCCGTGCGTCCCGTCCACGACGACCGGCGCCCCGGCGACCAGGTCGGTGGTCGCGGTGCGGGCCCCGACGACGCAGGGCACGCCGAGTTCACGCGCGACGATCGCGGCGTGGCAGGTCATGCCGCCGTTGTCGGTGACGATCGCCGCGGCGCGCCGCAGCGTGGGCAGCCAGTCCGGGTTGGTCATCGGCGCGACGAGCACCTCCCCGTCGATCAGGTCGTGTCCTTCGTCGGGATCGCGCAGGATGCGGACGGCACCGCCGGCGACACCCGGCGCCGCCGACAGTCCGCGCGCCAGAATCGATCCCGCCGACGGCGCCGCCGCACCCAGGGTGGTCACCGGCCGGGCCTGAACCAGCCAGATGTCCCCGCCGGCGACGGCCCATTCCAGGTCCTGCGGGCAGCCGTAGTGGCGCTCCACGTCGCGGGCGAGTTCGGCCACGCGCCGCAGGGTGTCGTCGTCGAGCACGCGGGCGTCGGCGAGTTCGGGGGCCAGGTCCTCCTGCCGGTCGTGCCCGTCGGGCCCCTGGACGATCCGGAAGTCCTGGTGACCGATGCGGACGTCGAGCACCCGCAACGAATCCTTGTCCACCACATAGGTATCCGGCGTGACCATCCCGGAGACCACCACCTCGCCGAGTCCGAGCGCGGCCTCGATCACCACGCGGTCCCGCGCGCCGGTGCTGGGGTCGGCGGTGAAGCCCACCCCCGAGCGTTCCGAGGCCACCATCCGCTGGACCACCACGGCCATCGCCGGGTCGGCGGTGAACCCCCGGCCGGCGCGGTAGGCGATCACCCGCGAACCGAACAGCGACATCCAGCATTCGAGGACGGCCCGGACGAGGTCGTCGTCGCCGCGGATGTTGGTCAGGGTGCGGTTCATCCCGGCGAACGAGGCGTCCCGGCCGTCCTCCCCGGTGGCCGAGGAGCGCACGGCGACAACGTCTTCGGGCCCCATGGCGTGGTAGGCGGTGAGGATCTCGGCGCGGACGTCGTCGGCGACCCCGGCTCCGTCCACCATGTCCTGCAGCTGCCGGGACAGCTCATCAAGCCGGTCCGGTTTGGTCGCCGCCGCCAGCGCGTCGCGGTGCAGGGCCGCCAGTTGCGTGTCGATGCCGGCGGCGCGCATCGAGTCGCGGTAGCCGTCGCGCAGCAGCACGAACCCGGGCGGCACCGGCAGTCCCGCCGACACCATCTCGCCGAGGTTGGCGCCCTTGCCGCCGGCCTCCTCGGCGTTGGCCAGACTCAACTTGGAAAATTCCGCAACCCGATCCACCATGGCTTCATCATCCGTCCGGCCCGGCGGCCGCACAGCCGAACTTCGATATCGACATCAAAACCGAAGTTCCCCGCGCCCCGAGGACTTCGGTCTCTTGCAACGGCACTGAAACGGTGCTCGGATGGCGATATGGCACGTACGTCCCGGTCCGGCGCCGACCCGGGCCGACAACCCCGCCGACTGTTCCGCGACCGCCGCGAAGCCGGCCGCGTGCTGGCCGGCCTGCTCACCGCCTACCGTGGCAACCCCGATGTGGTGGTCCTCGGGCTGGCCCGGGGCGGCGTCCCGGTGGCATTCGAGGTGGCCACGGCGCTCGGGGCGCCGCTGGACGCCTACATCGTCCGCAAACTCGGGGCGCCCGGACACGAGGAGTTCGCGGTCGGGGCGCTGGCCAGCGGCGGGCGCATCGTGCTCAACGACGACGTGGTCCGCGGGCTCGGGGTGAGCCCGGAACAGCTGCGCGAGATCGCCGAGCGCGAGGGCCGTGAGCTGGAACGCCGGGAGGCCGCCTACCGCGGCGGCCGGCCGCCGCTGGACGTCGCGGGCAAGACCGTCATCCTGGTCGACGACGGCCTGGCCACCGGGGCCAGCATGCTGGCCGCGGTCACCGCGCTGCGTGACTCGAACCCCGCGCAGATCGTGGTCGCCGTCCCCGCGGCGCCGGAGTCGACCTGCCGCGAGTTCGCCGGACTGGTCGACGACGTGGTGTGCGCCTCGATGCCCACCCCGTTCCTGGCGGTCGGCGAATCGTTCTGGGACTTCAGCCAGACCAGCGACGACGAGGTGCGCACGCTGTTGACGACGCCGACCGCCGGCGTGGCCCGCCCCGCCCCGGGAGCGGTCGAGTCACCCGCGCTGGCCGTCAGCGCCGCCGCCGTCGACGCGCCCGGCGGGGTGCCCGCCGCCGAGGTGCTCGACGACCTCGTCGGCGACGCCCGGATCGTCCTGATCGGCGAGAGTTCGCACGGCACCCACGAGTTCTACGCGGCCCGCGCCGAGATCACGAAGTGGCTGATCGAGCACAAGGGGTTCACCGCGGTGGCCGCCGAGGCCGACTGGCCCGACGCCTACCGCGTGAACCGGTTCGTGCACGGCGCGCCGGGCGACACCACGGCCGAGGAGGCGCTGTCCGGATTCCAGCGCTTCCCGGCCTGGATGTGGCGCAACGACGTGGTCCGCGATTTCGTCACCTGGCTGCGCCGGCACAACGCGAACAACGACCGGCCGACGGGGTTCTTCGGCCTCGACCTCTACAGCCTGCACCGGTCGATGGACGAGGTCGTCGGCTACCTCGACCGCGTCGACCCGCCCGCGGCGGCCCGGGCGCGCTCGCGCTACGCGTGTTTCGACCACGGCTCCCCCGACGACGGCCAGGCCTACGGATACGCCGCGGCGTTCGGCGCCGGCCCGTCCTGTGAGCATGAAGCGGTGGCGCAACTGGTGGACGTGCACCGCCACGCCATCCAGTACCTGAGCCGCGACGGCGTGGTGGCCGAGGACGAACTGTTCTGCGCCCAGCAGAACGCCCAGACCGTCCGCAACGCCGAGGAGTACTACCGCAGCATGTTCCGCGGCCGCGTCACCTCGTGGAACCTGCGCGACCGGCACATGGCGCAGACCCTCGACGCACTACTGGCCCATCAGGACCGCCACCACGGCTCTCTGGCCGGAAAGCCGTCCCGAATCGTGGTGTGGGCGCACAACTCCCACGTCGGCGACGCCCGCGCCACGGAGGTCGGCGGCGACGGTCAGCTGACGCTGGGGCAACTGGCACGCGAGAAGTACGGCGCGGACTGCCGGCTGATCGGGTTCTCCACCTACAGCGGCACCGTCACCGCGGCCAGTGAATGGGGCGGCGACGCGTTCCTCAAGACGGTGCGGCCCGCCCTGCCGGGCAGCGTCGAGGAACTCTTCCACGAAACGGGCCGGGATGCCTTCCTGGTCGCCATGCACGACGGCGGGCCGGCCGCCGAAGCGCTCGAGGTGGTCCGGCTGGCCCGCGCGATCGGGGTCATCTACCTGCCGGAGACCGAACGGCAGAGCCACTACTACCACGTGCGCCCGGCCGATCAGTACGACGCGATGATCCACATCGAACGCACCCGGGCGCTGCGGCCGCTGGAGCCGACGAGCATCTGGGTCGAAGGCCAGAACCCGGAGACCTACCCGACCGGGCTCTGACCCCGCGCCACGATGACGGGCACCTTGACGGCCTGCACCACCGCGGCGGCCACCGAGCCGAGCAGCATCCCGGCGAAGCCGCCCCGGCCGTGGCTTCCCACGACGACGAGCTGGGCGTTCTCCGCCGCCTTGACGATGGCGTTCGCCGGTCGCGACCACTCCACGACCCGGCTCACCTGAACGTCCGGATAGCGTTCCTGCCATCCGGCCAGCCGCTCGGCGAGCACCTCCCCGCCGCGTTGTTCGAGCTTGTCCCAGTCGGCCCGGGGCACCTCGACCAGATCGGTGTCGCTGACCGCGTGCACGGCGATCAGGTCGACCTTTCGCCACGACGCCTCGTCGAACGCGATCGCGGTGGCCCGGTCCGACGCCGGCGACCCGTCGACGCCGACGACCACCGGCGCGTGGCCCGGCACCGCGGCCGTCAGGTCTTCGTCGCGGATGACGGCGACCGGGCAGTGCGCGTGGCGCACCAGCCCGGAGCTGACCGAGCCGAGGATGAGGCGGCCCAGCCCCCCGCGGCCGTGGGAGCCGACGACGAGCATCGACGCTTCCTTGCTCAGGTCCACCAGCGTGGTCACCGACGGCCCGTCGATCTGCTCGGTCTGCACCTGTACGCCCGGGGCCGCGTCCTCGGCGACCGCGGCGGCCTTCCGCAGCATGTCGGCGCCCAGTTCCACTTCCCACTGCCCGAAGCCCGGCGGGACCGCCAGTTCGGGCCAGAACACCATGCCGGGCGTGACGACGTGCACCAGGCGCAGCGGCACGTTGCGCTGGGCCGCCACCCGGGCCGCCCAGTCGACCGCGACCTTTGCGCAGGCAGAGCCGTCAACCGCGACGAGAATGGACATTTTCAGACTCCTTCCAGGGCCTGTCCTCACCTTATTGGCGTCGCACCGCCCCCGGTAAGGGCATCAGGTCACTATTCGGCCTCAGGCACGGCCCGGCGGTAGAGCCGGGTGGTCTCGTCGGCGATCGCGGCGACGGGCCGGCCGGTGTCGATGCGGTGCGCGCCGGGCCGCTCGGCGCCGTTCGCCAGGGCCGCGGCCACCTCGGCGGTGGCATCGGAGGTGCTGCCGACCCGCGCGGCGATGCGCTGCTGCGCCGCGGCGAGCGGGACCTCGCACACGCACTCGACGAATGCCGCCCCGGTGCGCGACGCGAGTTCGCCCGCGGCGGCGCGCTGCGCGTCGTCGCGCCAGGTGCCGTCGAGGATCACCGACGACCCGGCCGCCAGCGCCGCCTCGGCGCGGCACAGTACGTCGCGATAGACCGCGACGACCTGCTCCGGCGCGTACAGCCCGGCGTCCACGCTGCCCGGCTGCCCGTCGAGCACACCGGCCGCCACCAGTTCCCTGCGCACGTCGTCCGTCGAGATGACCACCGCTCCAACGCTTTCCGCCAGCGCCCGGGACACCGTCGTCTTGCCGGTGCCGGGCCCGCCGCCGACGAGCACCAGCCGTGGGATCGCCGCGCGCAGGTGCTCGACGGCGATCCGCAGATGCCGCGCGGCGTTCGCGGCCACCTCGGGGTGACCCTGTTCGACCCGGATGCACTCGACCTTGGCGCGCACCACGGCCCGGTAGGCGATGTAGAAGTCGGCCAGCGAGGCCGGCGCCGGGTCGTCGGCGCAGGCCCGGTAGTCGGCGACGAACCGCTGCGCCAGGTCGGGCCGGCCCAGGAACTCCAGGTCCATCGCCAGGAACGCGGCATCGTCGATCCCGTCGACATGGCGCAACCGGTCGTCGAAGTCCAGGCAGTCCAACAACATCGGGCCGTCCTGCGACCAGAAGATGTCGTCGGCCAGCAGGTCGCCGTGGCCGTCCACGATCCGGCCGGCGGCGATGCGGCCGGCGAACAGGCCGGCGCGGCCGGCCAGGTACCGCTGGCTCAGTGCGGCCACCAGATCGAGGTCCGCGCCGGGGAACACCCGGCCGGAATAGCGGCCCATGTCGTCGATGCTCTCCCGCCACAGCCCGGCCAGCGCGTCCGGCGTCGCCGCCGCGTCGACCTCCGGGCCGCGGCGCGCCGTGGCATGGAAGTGCGCCAGAACCGCTGCCACCGAACGCAATTCGGCATCAATAGTGGCCGCGGTGAGCCGGCTGGACAGCCGCGCGGTGTCCGGGTAGCGGCGCATCACCACCACCGGTTCGCGGTCGGCAGGGCCGGGACCCCTCAGCTGCGCGATGCCGAGGTAGGCGGCCGGGGCCAGCCGGCTGTTGAGTTCGACCTCCCGGGCACACGCCCGCTCACGCAGTTCCACGGTGGAGAAGTCCAGGAACTCGGTGCGCACCGGCCGCTTGGTCTTGTAGGCGCGGTCGCCCACCAGCACGACCAGGCCGCTATGGGTCTCACGGACCTCGGGTGACTGGGCGGGCGCCGGTTGCAAGCTCATCACCACCAGTCTCCCCGACGCCGGCTCATCCGTCAGCAGCAGTCGTTCGACCCGCACGACCGGGACCAATTACTCTGCGCCGCCGGCTCCGCTCGGGCCATGATTGAAAGATGCCGGCAGCCGCTGCTGACACCGAACTGATCAGGACCGCCGTGACATTGGCGTCACGGGCGCCGTCGTTGCACAACACCCAGCCGTGGCGGTGGGTGGCCGCCGACGGCCGACTGCACCTCTATCTCGATCGCAGCCGGATCGTGCGCAACACCGACACCGGCGGCCGGGAGGCGGTGATCGCATGCGGCGCGATGCTCGACCATCTGGTGACCGCGATGGCCGCCGCCGGCTGGTCCGCCGACGTGGACCGGTTTCCCGACCCCGCCGACGGCGCACACCTGGCCTCCGTCGCGTTCACCCGGCCGGGCGGGGTCACCCCGGCCCACCGCCGGCGCGCCGACGCCATCCTGCGCCGTCGCACGGACCGGCTGCCGTTTCTGGCCCCGCCGGACTGGCCGGTGCTGGAATCCGGTCTGCGCGCGGCGCTCGGGCCGGGCGCCACGTCGCTGGACGTGCTGGCCGACGAACTGCGTGGCGAATTGATCGAGGCGTCGGCGCTGACCGAGTCGGCGCACCGGCTCAACAGCGGCTATCAAGCCGAATTGGATTGGTGGACAGCGCCGTTCGAATACGTCGAAGGCATTCCCCGCAGTTCACTGACCTCCGTCCAGGAAACCGGACGGGTCACCGTCAACCGCGCGTTTCCCGCCGAGGGCAACCAGCGCCGCCGTGCGCACATCGATGCCGACCGGGCCGTCGTCCTGGTGCTCTCCACCCCGCAGGACACCTACCGGGACGCCCTCGGTTGCGGCGAGGCACTCTCGGCGGTGCTACTCGAATGCACCGCCGCCGGGCTGGCGACCTGCCCGGTCACGCACGTCACCGAGATCCCGTCGGCGCGGGCGGTCGTCGGCGCCATGCTGTCGCGCCCGGCGGTACCCCAGGTGCTCATCCGGGTCGGGCGCACCCCCGAGATCGAGGAGACGCCGCCCATGACCCCGCGGCGCGACATCGCCGACATCCTCAGGGAGCCGCCGTGTTGAGCGCGCTGCGCCGGGCGCTGTCCTACCGGGTCAGCATCGAGGCGCTGATCGAACTGGCGCTGTGGCTGGCGATCCCCTACCTGACCATCGGCGTGATCTGGGCGTTCCTGCATCCGGGTCAGGTGCAGCAGTACCAGGCGCAGTTCGAGATGCTGGTCCCGGCGGGCGCGGACCTGATCGCGTTCGGGCTGACCGCCGGCCTGTGGCCGTTCCTGCTGGCCGCGCCGCTGCTGTGCGGCTGACCGGATTCAGGCTCGCCACCGCCCACCGAAGAGCCGGAAAAGTGACTTTTTCGGCCGCAAAGGGTCACAAAGTGGCTCGTCGACGATGTGGCAGCGGATCAACGCTGTCAGGCCGTGAACTCCGCGGTGCCGTCCTCCAGCACGACGCGCGGGTCGGTTCCGTCCGGCCCGGCGGCCTCGGTCCGGAACACCGCGTGTCCCGGTTCGGTGCGCCACACCGACGTCGTCAGCGTCTCCCCCGGGAACACCGGCGAGGTGAACCGCGCACCGATCGCGGTGATCCGGCCCGCGTCCCCGCCGCCGAGTTCGGCGACCAGCACCCGCCCGGCCACCCCGTAGGTGCACAGCCCGTGCAGGATCGGCCGCGGGAAACCGGCCAGCGTGGTGGCGAACCACGGATCGCTGTGTAGCGGGTTGCGGTCACCGGACAGGCGGTAGATCAGCGGCTGATCCTCGGTGGTCGGCAGCGCGACGACGGCGTCGGGCGCGCGGTCGGGCACCGCGGGGGCGACGGGCCGCTCACCGGGCTGGCCGCCGAAGCCGCCCTCGCCGCGGATGACGGCGGTGGAGATGGACTCGGCGACGAGCTTGCCGGTTTCCGGGTCGGTGCCGGTGCCCTTGAACACCAGGATCGCGTTCTTGCCCTCGCCCTTGTCCTGGATGTCGACCACCTCGGAACTGACGTCGAGCCGGCCGGCCGGCGGCAGCGGGGCATGCAGCCGGATCTGCTGACTGCCGTGCAGCAGCTTGGCCCAGTTGAACGATCCGACCTTGGCCGCCGCACCCCACGCCGGGCACGCGATGACCGCATAGGTGGGCAGCACCTGCTGCGGGATGTCGTGGCTGTTCTCGGTGGTGAACGCGAGATCGGCGGCGCCGCAGCCCACGCCCAGGGCGTAGAGCATGGTGTCGCGGTCGGTCCATTCGAACAGCTGAGCTTCGGTGGTGGCGCCGATGGCGCTCGGATCGATCGGCATACCCGTCAATATAGAGGCGTGCAACGCGATCTCTTCGACATCCTGAGCCTGTTCGACCTGCAGGACGCCGGGGACGGCGGCTTCCTGGGGCGCCAGCCCGACACCCCCGGGCTGCTGCGGGTGTACGGCGGGCAGGTGGCCGCGCAGGCGACCGCGGCCGCGGCGCGCACGGTGTCGGGCCGCCGGTTGCACAGCCTGCACGTGGCTTTCCTGCGGCCGGGCGACCCGACCACGCCGCTGCACTATGCGGTCGCGACGCTGCGCGAGGGCCGGACGTTCTCGACGCGGCGGGTGACCGTCAGCCAGGGCGGGCGGCCCATCATGGAGGCGCTGGTGTCCTTCCTCGAACCGATCGACGGTGACGACTACCAGCAGCAGATGTCACCCGCGCCGCCGCCCGACGAGCTGCCGTCCCTGCCGGAGCAGTTGAGGGCGCACCTGGGTCGCGGGATCCGGGATTACCTGGGCCCGGTGCGGCTCGGCATCATCGAATTGCGCTACGTCGATCCGCCGCCGCGCATCGCGGTCGACGCACCGGCCCCGTCGGATGCCCTGTGCCGCTTGTGGTTACGTCTTGTCGGCGAACTGCCCGAGCGCTTACTGACCGATCCGGTCACCGCCGCGTGCATGCTGGCCTACGTCACCGACTGGACCATCCTGGACCCGGTTCAGGTGGCCGTCGGCAAGACCTGGCAGTCCATGGCGACCATGGCCTCGCTCGATCACGCCATCTGGTTCCACCGGCCGGTCGACTTCACCGACTGGCTGCGCTACGACCAGCGCTCCCCCAGCGTCTCCGGCGGGGTGGGCCTGGGCACCGGCGCGATCTACAACCGCGACGGCACCCTCGTCGCTACTGTGACGCAGGAGGGATTCGTCGGGAGGCGGGTGTAGAGGATCACGCAGGCCCGATGCTGCCGCCACCGGTGCGGCACACGGCGAGCCGCAGAAACGAGCGTGCGCAACATCCCGCCCCGTCGGCGTGTCGGTGTACCGGCGCGCACGCGCGCCGGATGGGAGGCCGGGGGTGTCAAGTTTTCTTGACAGACGTCCCGCCGGGGGCCACGATGGCGCCATGAGCTATCTCGTTACCGGCGGTACCGGGTTCATCGGGCGGCGACTGGTCACCGCGCTGCTGCAGCACGACCCCGACGCGACGGTGTGGGTGCTGGTGCGGCGCGCCTCGGTGGGCCACTTCGAGCGGCTGGCCGCCGACTGGGGCGACCGGGCGCTGCCCCTGGTCGGCGATCTGACCGCACCCGATCTCGGCCTCGGCGGCGAGCAACTCGCCGAACTGTCCGACGTCGAGCACGTCGTACATGCCGCGGCGATCTACGACCTCACGGTCGGTGAGGCCGAACAGCGGGCCGCCAACGTCGAGGGCACCCGCGCGGTGATCGGCCTGGCCCGGCGGCTGAGCGCCACACTGCACCACGTCTCGTCGATTGCGGTGGCGGGCACCTTCCCGGGCGTCTACACAGAAGCGGATTTCGATGTCTCCCAGGAACTTCCGACGCCGTATCACCGCACCAAGTTCGAAGCCGAGCAGCTGGTGCGCGACGCCGCGGGCCTGCGGCACCGGATCTACCGGCCGGCCGTGGTGGTCGGCGACTCACACACCGGCGAGATGGACAAGGTCGACGGACCGTACTACTTCTTCGGCGCGCTGGCCGCGCTCGCCCGGCTGCCGCGGCTGACCCCGATCGCGCTGCCCGACGTCGGGCGCACCAACATCGTGCCGGTGGACTATGTGGTCGAGGCGGTGGTCCACCTCATCCACGCCCCGGGACGCGACGGGCAGACCTTCCATCTGACCGCGCCGCGCAACATCGGTCTGCGCGGCATCTACCGCGCGGTGGCCCCGGCCGCCGGGCTGCCGCCGGTGCGTGCCGCGATGCCGCGCGCCGTCGCGACACCGTTCCTGGGACTGCGGGGGCGCGCGAAGATCTGGCGCAACATGGCCGTGACTCAGCTGGGCATCCCGCCGGAGATCCTCGACGTCGTCGACCTCGCGCCGAGCTTCACCAACGACAACACCGAAGAAGCGTTGCGCGGCACGGGAATCAGCGTTCCGGAGTTCGGTTCCTACGCGCCGGTGCTGTGGCGGTACTGGGCCGAGCATCTCGACCCCGACCGGGCGCGACGCTCCCGGGCCGGACACCCGCTGGCGGGCCGGCACGTGATCATCACCGGCGCCTCCAGCGGTATCGGCCGGGCGTCGGCGATCGCGGTGGCGGCGCGCGGGGCGACGGTGTTCGCGCTGGCCCGCAACGGCGCCGCCCTCGACGACCTGGTGGCGCAGATCCGCGCCGACGGTGGCTCGGCGTACGCCTTCACGTGCGACGTCACCGACTCGGACTCGGTGGACGCCTGCGTCAAGGACATCCTCGGCCGGTTCGGACACGTCGATTACCTGGTCAACAACGCCGGCCGCTCGATCCGCCGGTCGGTGGGCGCCTCGACCGACCGGTTGCACGACTACGAGCGCGTCATGGCCGTCAACTATTTCGGCGCGGTGCGCATGGTGCTGGCGCTGCTGCCGCACTGGCGGGAACGCCGGTTCGGTCATGTGGTGAACGTGTCCAGCGCCGGCGTGCAGGCGAGTTCGCCCCGCTATTCTGCCTATGTGCCCACCAAGGCCGCACTGGATGCGTTCGCCGATGTCGTTGCGTCCGAGACGCTTTCCGATCATGTGACCTTCACGACGATCCACATGCCGCTGGTGTCCACCCCGATGATCGCCCCGTCGCACCGGCTCAACCCGGTACCGGCGATCACCGCCGAGCATGCCGCGGCGATGGTGGTGCGCGGCCTCGTCGAGAAGCCGGTGCGCATCGACACCCCGCTGGGCACCGTGGCCGACATCGGGAACTACTTCACGCCGCGGCTGTCGCGCCGGGTGCTGCACCAGCTGTACCTGGGCTACCCGGATTCGGCCGCGGCGCGCGGCGAAGACAACCCGGAATCCGTTCCGGCGCAGGACACTTCACCCCGACGGCCCCGTCCGCCGGTGCGGGCCACCCGCGCGCTGCGGGTGCCACTGCTGTCGAAGCCGGTCAAACGCGTGATCCGCGCGGTGCCCGGGGTGCACTGGTAGGCCATTGGCGCAACAGGATTCCCGACTGCCGGTGTTCGCCGACGTGGACACCGGCGTTGACGATGCGATGGCCCTGGTGTATCTGCTGGCCAGCCCCGAGGCCGACCTGGTCGGGATCGCCTCGACCGGCGGCAACGTCGCGGTGGACCAGGTCTGCGTCAACAACCTGGGTCTGCTGGAACTGTGCGGCGCAACCGACATACCGGTGTCGCGGGGCGCGCCCGGACCGCTGGCCTGCGCCATGCGCACCGCCGAGGACACCCACGGCCCGGCCGGCCTGGGCTACGCCGAACTGCCGCCGTCCGGGCGCGGGCTCACCGAGTACGACGCCGCACAGGCCTGGGTCCGCGCCGCCCACGATTACGCCGGCACGCTGGTCGGCCTGGCGACCGGTCCGCTGACCAACCTGGCGCTGGCGCTGCGCGCCGAGCCGGCGCTACCGCGGTTGCTGCGCCGCCTGGTCATCATGGGCGGGGCGTTTGACTACCGGGGCAACACCACACCGGTGGCCGAGTGGAACATCAGCGTCGACCCCGAGGCCGCCGCCGAGGTGTTCGCCGCGTGGGGCGCCGCCTGGGGTGCGCAGGATCCCGATCACCTGCCAATCATGTTGGGGCTCAACCTGACCGAGCACATCGCCATGACCCCGGCGATCCTGGCCCGCCTCGCCGCGGCCGCCGGCGCGCCCACGCCCGAGATGAGTGCGGCCGACGTTCGCGGCACCCGGTCACCGGCAGCCAACCCGCTGATCGGCACCCTCGAGGACGCCATGCGGTTCTACTTCGAGTTCCACCACGATCAGGGCGAGGGCTACCTGGCGCATCTGCACGACCCGCTGGCCGCCGCCGTCGCGCTGGACCCCGGCCTGGTCGGCACCCGCCCCTGCACGGTGGACGTCGAACTCGCCGGCTCGCTCACGCGCGGCATGACCGTCGCGGACTGGTCCGGGCATTGGGGCCGCCGGCCCAATGCGCTCATCGGCGTCCGAACTGATCCGACGGTGTTCTTCGACCGGTTCGTCGACCGGGTAGGCCGCTTCGCCCGCGGTTCGTCTCAGTTCGATTGAACCGCTAGTTCGTCGCGGGTGGTGGTTGAGGTTGGAATGGTGGGTACCACCACCAGTCGGCGCGTTCGCCGGTGGGTCCGGTGCAGGGTGGGACCGCGGGTGGGGGTGTGGTTGGTGGGCGGGCCAGCGATGCCGAGGTCAGTTCATCGCCGTCGCTGTCGGTCACGGTCAGGGTGTCCGCGGTCCCGGTGATGGTGATCAGGCCACGATGATGCAGCCGGTGATGGTAGGGGCAGACGAGCACCAGGTTGGACAGCTCGGTGGGGCCGCCGTCCTCCCAGTGCACGATGTGATGGGCGTGCAGACCGCGGGTGGCTCCGCAGCCGGGCACCACACAGGTGCGGTCGCGGTGCTCGAGGGCGCGGCGCAGCCGCCGGTTGACCGTCCGGGTGGCCCGGCCAGCGCCGATCACCTGCCCGGCACGTTCGAACCAGACCTCGCAGGTGGCATCACAGGTCAAGTACTGGCGTTCGGCGTCGGTCAGCAGCGGACCCAGATGCAGTGCAGCGACCCGCTTGTCGACGTCGACATGCGCCACCACCGTGGTCTGCTGCCCGTGCGGCCGACGCGCCACCTCGCCGTCCCAACTGGTCTCGACCAACCACAGAAACGCATCAATAGTCCCCGGCAACGGCGACAGATGCTCTGCCGCGTTCCCCGGATTGTCGTGGTCGTGCTTCCACTCGGCGATCAGTGCATCCCGATGCGACGCCAGGGCCGCGTCGAACTTCGCCGCCTCGTCGTGCGGGAGTTTGATCCGCCAATAGGTGAACTTCTCGTCGGTGTGCTTGGTGATCGAACGCTGCGGCTCGCGTCGGGGATCGGGTTCGGGTCGCGGTTCCAGCTTCACCGCGGTACGCAACTGGGCGACCGTGGCCACCGAGGCCAGTTCGGCGTAGTGCTCATCCGATCCGTCGGCGGCGCGCTCGGCGATGACACCGACCTGATCCAGCGACAGCCGGCCCTGCCGCATCCCTTCGGCGCACCGCGGGAACTCCGCCAGCCGATGCGCCACCGCCGCAACCGTGCCCGCATTATTCGGTGAACAGCCCGTCCGCCACGCCACCAACGCCGCAATCGACCGGCAACCCGTATTACCCCACAACCCGTCGCGATCGATCTCGGCGATGATCTCCACCACCCGCCCATCAATCGCATTGCGCTGCCCGGTCAGCTCCGCCAACTCCTCGAACAACACGTCAATGCGCTTGTCAGCACCCGGTTCAACCGGCGGAGAAGACGCGATCAACGACATGACGCCAGCATCGCACAGGGGTACGACAAAACGGATCCCATCCGCGCGACGGAACCCGCGTATCGCACTGACGCAGAACTCTTTTCAGGAATGGGGTGGGACAAGCCAGGGACGCCGGGCGCTACTCATAGACCCCCTCCACATGCCATTGCCGCTGTCGGTAGCACAGCAGCAACCCAAGGCCGGAGTCGCTTGCCGCAGCACGACTTTCGATGAGAACCTGAGCGCGGGCCGCCCGACCGGCCGCCTCCTGCTGCCGATCCCACCACCATTCGTCGACCGGCCACGGCCCCGCCCACCAACGCAACTCCCCGTGGTACCGCCCGGTCAACTGCGCCGGCTCCGCCGAGAACAGGCCGCGCCCGGTCACCCGCACCGGTTCGCCGGTGGCATCGAGCAGTTCCACCGGATCGTCGGCAAGCACCGTCGGCGCGGGTTCCGGTAACCGGCCCGGCCACGGACCGTCGGGGGCCGCGCGCGGCACCGGTTCGTCGCCGAGCGGGGTGAAGGTGACCCGTTCGGCCGGCCCGCGCCCACCGCTGAGCACCGGCACCTGCACCGCTTCCGGCCCGAGCAGGCCCTGCACCCGGACCAGGGCCCGGCGGGCCCGCACCCGCGCCTCGTCGCCGGCCCCCCACAGCGGAAGCTGAAGCGCCCCGGCGGAAATCACCTCGACGGGTTCCAGTCGCAAGGTGGCGATGGGCCCGGTGGGACGCTCGGCGGGGTTGCGCCGGTTCAACCAGCCGTCCAACTGCCACCGGATCCGGTCGGCCGTGGCGTCCTCGGTCAGCGGCTCGGCGCACCGCCACACCCGGGCGAGTTCGGCGCCGTCGACGGTGACGGCGTGAATGGCCAGCCGGGTGCAGCCGGCACCGGCCGACTCCAGGTTGCGATGCAGTCCGGCGGCCAGTGACCGGCCGGCGAACGCCGCCGCGTCGACGCGGTCGACCGGCGGATCGCACTGCATCAGCACGCCCAGCTCGGGGGGCAACTCCCGGCCCGACGGCCCGCGCATCGGCTCGGCTCGGGCGATCCGGTGGGCCAGCATGGCGTCGGAACCGAACCGGGAGGTGACATCGGCGCGCGCCAGCGCAGCGAACGCTCCGATGGTGCGAATTCCCAATCGCCACAACAGATCTGCCAGATCATCGCGGCCCACCGCCGACAGACTCGGCTCGGCCGCCAGCTCCCGGATCGACAGCGGCGCCAGGAATTCCGCATCCGCACCCGGGTCGACGATCCGCCCGGCCCGGGCGGCCAGGACGGCGGTGGGCAGCTCGTCGGCGATGCCGATCTGGCATTCGGCGCCGGCGGCGGCCACCGCGTCGACCAGCCGTTCGGCCACGGCGTGTTCGGACCCGAAGTAGCGGGCCGCGCCGCGCACCGAGAGCACCAGCAGTCCGGGGCGCAGCACCTCGGCGCGTGGGATCAGGTCATCAACGGCGGCCACCACGCCTTCGAAATACCGGGCGTCACGCCCCGGGTCGGTGGCCGCGACGTGCAGGCGCGGACAGCGGGCCTGCGACTCCCGGCGGCGCAACCCGCGCCGAACACCGGCCGCCCGCGCCCCGGCCGAGCACGCCACCACCCGGTTGGCCAGCGTCACCGCCACCGGGGCGGTGGCCGGCAACCCCGCGGCGGCCGCCGCGGCCACGGCCGGCCAGTCCATGCACCACAGCGCCAGCACCCGTCCGGCCATCTAACCCACCCGCGCCCGGGCCCGGGCCCGCGTCGACAACCGCACCCGGCTGATGCGCCCGAAGCCCGGCGTCCCCGACAGGTCGTACCCGCACACCCGGGCGTCCAGCCGGATGGCCGCACCCGGCCAGTCCCCGTCGGCGACGAGCAGGGTGCACCCCCGCTGCCGGGCGCGGGCCGTCACCGCCCGGGCCCGGCTCGGTGGCACGGCGCGCCCCCGCAGCCCCAGCACCACCAGATCCATCCCGTCGGTCAGCACCGCCGCCACCTCCACGGGATCGGCCCCCGGATCGGGCACCACCGCCACGCGGTCCAGGTCGGCACCCATCTCCGCGACGGCCAGCAGACCGAGCCCGGGCTGGCCCACGATCGCGACGAACCCACCGGCCGCAGTGACCGCCGCGGCGATGTTCGACACCAGCGAGCGGGCCCCGGTCAGCACCCCGACGGCACCCTTCGGCAACCCCGCGGGCAGCAGGCCACCCAGCGATTCCGGTGCCAGCAGCAAACTTTCCGAGGCGGTGGCCGGGCCGCTGTCGGCGACGGCGCCCCACCGCGCGCCCCCCACCTTGGAGGGCACTCCGGCCATCTGGCGACGGAGCCGTTCCAGCTGTTCAGCGCGATTTTCCGGGGTTCGGGCGCGGACCGTCGCCACCGTCATCAGCCACCTCCCGTCCCCGCCGAGCCACCCTCGTGTTCGAAACTTTGTTCGATATCGGCAGTAAACACCCGGGCCCCGACAGGGTCAAGCGGGCAAGTCGCATCTCAAACCTGCCATTGACAAATGTCACTATTGACCGTTGTACTGATCGACGTGAGTGCAGTCACACCCCGCGGTTCGGTGCGGTCACGGGCCGCGGCCACGGTCAGCCACCTGACGCTGCGGCAGATCAGCGCGCTGCTGCCGCCGGAACAGCCCTGGGGGCTGTGGGCGTCGCGGCGGATCGTCAGCACGATCATGGACGCCTTCGGTCCACCGCTACCGACCACACCCGTCGAACAGGTCGACGAGAGGCTGCCCGACGGCCGCCGGATCGTCGGCGAGTGGGTCCGGGCGGGCAACGCTCCGGCGCCCGGAAACTCCGGCGCCGCAATCTATTTCCTGCACGGCAGCGGGTATGCGATGTGCTCGGCGCGCACCCACCGCCGGCTCACCGCGTGGTTGTCCGCCCACACCGGGCTGCCGGTGTTCTGCCTGGACTACCGCCTGGCCCCCCGGCATCGCTTCCCCACCGCGGCCGACGACGCCCACGCCGGCTGGGAATGGTTGCAGCAGCGGGGTTTCCGCCCGGAGCGGCTGGCCGTCGCGGCGGACTCGGCGGGTGGGCACCTGGCCGTCGACCTGGTGGTGCACGGCGGTCAGCCGCACCCGGCCGCGCTGTGCCTGTTCTCGCCGCTGGTCGACCTGACCTTCGACACCGCCCGCGGCCGGGAGAGGACCCGCCCGGATCCCGCCATCCGCGCCGACCACGCCGCCCGCCTGGTCCGGCTGTACTGCCGCCGAACCGATCCCGGCCATCCCCGGCTCGCCCACGACATCGCCGCCGCCCGGACGTTCCCGCCCACCCTGATCCAGGCCGGCGGAGCGGAGATGCTCGCCGCCGACGCGCAACTGCTCGCCGAGCGGATCCGTGGCACCGGTGCGCATTGCGATCTGCAGATCTGGCCCGACCAGGTGCACGTGTTCCAGGCGTTGCCCCGGCTGTCCCCGGAAGCCACCCGGGCCATCCGCGAGGCGGCTCGATTCCTCTGCGCCGCAATACCGGTCGACTCCGAGGAGCAATCGGCATGTGGCCACTGAACGGCGCCAAGCGCAGCCGGGACGGCAACGCCGTCGTCACCGGCGCCGGCAGCGGGATCGGCGCCGCGTTCGCCATGGAACTGGCCCGCCGCGGCAGCCGGGTGGTGTGCAGCGACATCGACGCCGAGGCCGCCGAATCCACCGCAGCGGCCATCACCGCCGCGGGCGGGACGGCCACCGCCGCGCGCTGCGACGTCTCCCTGATCGGCGACGTCGAAGCACTGGCAGAACTTTCAGAATCGTGGTTCAGCGGCGCACCCACCATGGTGATCAACAACGCCGGCGTCGGTGCGGGCGGACAGCACATCGGCGACATCCCACTGGACGACTGGCGCTGGACCCTCGGCATCAACCTGTGGGGGCCCATCCACGGCTGCCATGTGTTCACCCCCATCCTGCGCGAGGCGGGCGCGCCCGCGGGCATCATCAACGTCGCATCGGCCGCCTCCTTCGGCGCGGCTCCCACGATGGCGGCCTACAACGTCGGCAAGGCGGCCACGCTGTCGCTGTCCGAGACGCTGGCCGCCGAACTCTCCGGAACCCCGGTCCACGTCACGGTGCTGTGCCCGACGTTCGTCAAGACCAACATCGTCGACGGTGGCCGCATCACCACGGAGTCCGGCGCGCTGGCCGACCGGCTGATGCGCTGGACGGGAATATCCGCGGACCGGTTGGCGCGACAATGCCTGGACACCTGCGACCGGGGCGGCCTGTACTGCATGCCGCAGATCGAGGCTCGGATCGGCTGGGGCGTCAAACGATTCGCCCCACAGACATTCACCCGCGGCATCGGCCTGGTGTCGCGGATCGGCACTGCGCTCAACTGACAAGGAGTTCTCATGGCACCCAAGCTCGATATGGACGCAATGCTGGCCAAGATCAAGGACCGCCAATGGGCGTTGGCCGACATCGACTGGACGGCACCGGGAGCCGACACGATCACCGACGAGATGCGGCCCAAGCTCAAGGCCTTCATGGCCGACCTGTGCTGGATCGAGAACATCGGCGCCCGCGGGTTCGCGGCCCTGGCCAAGAAGGCGCCCACCCCGACCATCGCGGAGATCTACCGGTACTTCCACGCCGAGGAACAACGCCACGCGAATGCCGAACTGGCGCTGATGAAACGCTGGGGCATGCTCGAGGACAGCGACAACCCCGAGATGCCCGAACCGAACGTGAACATCCGCCTGGCCATGGACTGGCTGGACCGCTACGCCGACGACATGTCGCTGTCGGTGCTGGGCACCGTGATCCCGATGCTCGAGGTCGCCCTCGACGGCGCGCTGCTGAAGTTCCTGCTCGAAGAGGTCGACGACCCGGTCTGCCATCAGGTGTTCGAGAAGATCAACAACGACGAATCCCGGCACCTGGCCGTCGATTTCGACGTGCTCGAGATCATCGGCCACGCCCAGGCCCGGAAGCTTGCCATCGACTTCATCGGCACCGTCGCCACCCCGGGCTTCATCATCGGCATGATGATGTACGCACCGCTGCTCAACCGCGTGCGCAACGAGATGGTCGACATGGGGCTGAAACCCGAACGGCTCTATGCGGCGATGGAACGGTTCACCACCGTCGGTGAGCGCGGCGAGTACACCAAGCGGGTACCGACCTATCAGATCCTCAAGGTGCACGCCAGGATGGTGATCAACCCGAAACACCCCTATCACCTGCTGGCGAACTCGATGGTGTGGGTATCCGACCGATACCCGCGAAAGTTGTTGAGCCCCATACCCAGCTGGTTCAAGGAACTCACCTACAAGACGGCGGCCTGAGATGACCGTTCATGACACCCTGATCATCGGGGCCGGCTTCACCGGCCTGGGCGCCGCAATCAAACTCGCCGAGGCCGGCGTCGACGACGTCGTCATCGTCGAACGCAGCGACCGGGTCGGCGGCACCTGGCGCGACAACACCTATCCCGGTATCGCATGCGACATCCCGTCGCTGCTGTACTCGTTCTCCTTCGTCAAAAACCCGTCCTGGTCGCGGGCGTATCCGTCCGGCGCCGAGATCTGCGCGCACATCGAGGAGATGACCGACACGTTCGGCCTGCGTCCACGGATCCGGTTCGGCACCGAGATCACCGGGCTGAGCTTCGATGAGAGCACCGGCGTGTGGACCGCTAAGACCAAGCAACGCAAGACGTTCCGGGCGCGCACCGTCGTAATGGCCGCCGGCCCGCTCGCCGACCACAAGTTCCCCGACATCCGCGGCATCGACAGCTACGAAGGGCACAAGATCCACAGCGCCGGCTGGGATCACGACTTCGACTTCGCCGGCAAGCGGGTCGCGGTCATCGGCACCGGCGCCAGCGCCGTGCAGATCGTCCCCGAGTTGGTCAAGACCGCCGAATTCGTCAAGGTGTTCCAGCGCACGCCCGGCTGGGTGCTGCCGCGGCTGGACACCCGGATGCCCGCGGCGGTGCAGAGCCTGTTCGCGAAAGTTCCTGCCACCCAGCACCTTGCCCGCCAAGCGCTGTTCTGGGGCCATGAGGCCAGCGCCACCGCCCTGGTGTGGAACACGCCGTTGTCCTCGGTGGTCGCCCGGCTGTCCAAGGCGCATCTGCGCAATCAGGTCTCCGATCCCTGGCTGCGCCGTCAGCTGACGCCCGACTTCACCCCCGGGTGCAAGCGGATGCTGGTGTCCAGTGACTACTATCCGGCGCTGCAGCGCGACAACTGCAAGCTGATCGACTGGCCGATCGCCACGCTGTGCCCGGCCGGGATCCGCACCAGCGACGGTGTCGAACACCATTTGGACGCCATCGTCTTCGCCACCGGATACGACGTGCACCTGTCGGGTCCACCGTTCCCGGTCACGGGCCGGGGGGGCCGTTCCCTGCAACAGGAATGGGCCGGGCACGCCCAGGCGTACAAGAGCGCCAGCGTGCACGGTTATCCGAACCTGTTCGTCATGAGCGGGCCGAACTCGGGGCCCGGACACAACTCGCTGCTGGTCTACGTCGAGGGTCAACTCGACTACGCGGTCACCGGCATCACCACGATCCTGCGCGACGACCTTCGTGTCCTCGACGTGCGCGCCGACGTACAGCGCCGCTACAACGAGGACCTGCAGCGGCGGCTGGCGAAGACCACCTGGATGACGGGCTGCTCCAGCTGGTACCTGACCGCCGACGGTTTCAACGCCTCGATGTACCCCGGGTTCGCAACGCAGTATCTTCGACAGATGCGGCACTTCCGGGCCTCCGACTACGAGATGGTCGCGCACGCCGCGGCGTCATCCGACCTCGTCACCGCCTAGGGGACGAAAAGTGAGTCCGGCCAACCAGTCCCGACCGCCGACCGGTGCGGTGGGCTCGATCCTGGCGGGCCTGCGCCGGGCCCCCTCACGGATGAGCCGGCAGTCCCGCGGCGTCATCGAGAACGCGGTGTCCCAACTGTTCGACGCCGCGGTCCGTCCCGGCTCGGCGCCCGGCGCCGGTGAATACCGCATCGACGACCTGGCCCGGCTGGCGGGCACCACCACCCGGAATGTCCGCGTCTACCGTGATCGGGGACTGCTGCATCCACCGCTGCGGGTGGGGCGCATCGCGCTCTACAACGACACCCACCTGACCAGGCTGCGGCTGGTCACCTCGATGCTCGGCCGCGGCTACACCATCGCGCACGTACAGGAGATGCTCGGCGCATGGGAGCAGGGCAAGGACCTCGGCGACGTCCTGGGCCTGGAATCGGCGCTCATCGGAACCTGGGCCTCGGAGAAGCCCGAGACCATGTCCGCCGCCGCGGCCCGTGAACTGATCGGTGACGATGCCGGATTCGCGCGCCTCGAGCAGGCCGGGCTGATCCGTGCCGCCGAGGAGCCCGACTCGGTGATCATCGTGCGCCCCAAGCTGATCGAGGCCTTCAACGACGTCCGGGGCTACGGCATCGCCATCGGCACGCTCGTCGACGTGCACGACGCCGTCCTGCCACACATCGACGCGATCAGCAACATCCTGGTGCAGGCCGGGCTGACCCGGGTCCAGGAGATCATCAAACCCGGCGAATCGCTGCCCGACGACACCGAGATCGCCGAGTTGATCACCATGCTGGTGCGGTTCCGCACCCAGGCCGTCACCGCGGTGACGGCGTCGCTGGCCACCTCGATCGAGTCGACCATCGAATCCCTGGTCAGCAATCTGCTGGCCGACTTCGTGCAGCGCCGACCCGAATCTGAGGATCCACGCAGCGGTTGACGCCCTTTCCGCAGTCGAGATGCCCGGTGCAATGCACACTTTGGATATGGAGCAATTCTGCCGAGCGGGCTTGACATTCGACGTGGTGGATGCCGGTCCGCCCGATGGACCGGTCGCAGTGCTGTTGCACGGTTTTCCGCAGCACAACACCGTGTGGCATCCGGTCGTAGCGCGGCTCATCGATAGCGGCTACCGATGCCTGGCACCGGATCAGCGCGGATACTCGCCACACGCTCGCCCACCACATGTCCGGGACTACCGCCTCGGAGAACTGGTCGCCGATATCGAGTGCTTGATCGACGCCATCGACGCGCCCCGCGTTCACCTCGTGGGTCACGACTGGGGAGCAACGGTTGCCTGGATGTTCGCCCAGTTGCATCCAGAACGCGTCATCACCTTGTCCGCCTTGTCAGTTCCACACCCGGCGGCATTCGTGGCTGCGCTGGTGTCCACCCGGCAGTTCCTGTCCTCCTGGTATCTGTTCGCCTTCCAGACGCCCGGCCTGCCGGAACGTCTGCTGCTCGGGAGCGACGGAACCGCGCGACCGTTCACCAGATTCCTACAGCACCACCAACAGACACCTGACGTCGCCTCTCGGGATGCCCGCGCGATGACCGGACCCCGCGAGCTGACCGCTGCGCTCAATTGGTATCGCGCAACAGTATTCGCGGATGTCAAGCGCGTATTCGCGAAGACACAGATTCCCACGATGTATGTGTGGGGCGATCGCGACATCTTCATCCGTGAAGGTAGCGCCCGCAAGTGCGGGCGCCACATCGCCGCTCCCTACCGCTTCGAGGTGCTGTCGAACGTGACTCACTGGGTGCTGGACGACGAACCCGATTCAGTCGCGGCGCTACTCATCGATTGGTTCGCCGAACACTCGGACTGAATCCAGCCGGCGCAGCCGCGCCGCCAGTTGGGCACGCGAACGGATACCCAGCTTTCGGTAGATGCTGCTCAGATAGGCCTCGACAGTCTTGGTTGACAAGAACTGATCGGCGGCAATTTCCTTGTTGGACATGCCTTCCGCAGCGAGTTGTGCAATGCGTTCTTCACCGTCGGTGAGTACGCTTCCCCTCCGGGAACGGACATTCAGACGCTGCAACTCCTGCTTGGCGCGATCAGCCCACAATGGGCTACCGATCTCATCGAATGCCCTGGACGCCTCGGTAAGGACCGCCCGGGCCTGGCTGTTCCGACGACGACGTCGTAGCACTTGGCCGTGTAACAGTTGGGCGCGCGCCCGATCGAACGGCATCGTCAACCGGTCGTATTCGGCGATCGCGTCGGACACCGCTGTTTCGGCACTGGCGAGATCGCCGCAGGAAGACAGCGAGATCGCTCGACAGAACGCTCCGGTTGCACGCATCCAGGGACGGTCTAGACGTTTCCCGTTGGATTCCAACGCCTGCACCATGGCGTCGGCTTCATCGCTCCGCCCCAGTGCGCACAACGTTTCGACCGCATCCGGAATGAAGGCGGCGACCACGATCTCCGTGCCGTCCGGCCGTGCCATGAACGCTGCGATCACCGGGTCCAACCAAGTGAGTGCTTCGGTATAACGCCCCAGAGAAACCTCGAGGAAGGCCAGCGAAGTCATAATCCAGCCACCGAGATGCAGCGCACCCGTGCGTACGGCGACCCCCAGCGCCCGGGTAGCGTCCGTGTGCGCACTATCGACCTCCCCGCGGTGTACCGCGACCGCGATATGCGCCGCTGACGCGATCAGCAGCCCAGTATCCCCGCCCAGTTGCTCGGCGCGCTCGACGGCGTCATCAGCAAGCACGGCTGCTTCCGCGAAATTGCCACGCCAGATCTCGATCTGCGCCGCCTGCACGTCGAGATAAAGCAGCTCACTTTCCAGACCTCGCGCAATTCGGACGTCCCGCAACCGTTGCAAGTGTTCTCGTGCAAGGTCCAGGTTTCCCTCGATTGCGAGCCACTGTGCGTTGTTGACAGCAGCGCTGAAGACTATCGGCGTCGGAATGTCAGGATCCTCGGCGTCCAGCGCCCGCCGACGACGCTGCTCGTCGATCCCCCTGCCGGCCAGGCAATTCAGCATCACTGCCATCGACAGCACCTGACTGATCAGCACAGGCACAGCGAGGTCCGCTGCGTGCTGGCACGCGGTCGCGAGCGTGTTCAGCGCATCGGTGACCCGACCGGTGTTCGACTGCACGTAGCCGATGAAGGCCTGCACCTGCACGACCAGCACCGGGTCCTCCCCCGCCTGCGCATCGGCGAGCGCAGTCTCCAGATGTGTTGCTGCGGAGAAAAATCCGTCGGTGTAGACGCATATACCCGCCAGGAGGATGAGGGCTGTGGCGCGTTGCACTCCAGCAGGCAACGCCGCGATTGCGGTGTTGAGCGCTGCCCGCGACCGCACCATATCTCCCGCGTGGAAGTGGTGATCCGCACTACGCATATATCGGATCGGGGTATCGCCGCCGAGGGCAATCGCCAAGTCCGCCAACTCTGCGGCAGTACCTGGCGCCCCCTGCGCCCGAGTCATCTCCGCGGCTTCATCAAGTGCAGCCAGCGTGGCGGCATCGCCTATCGGCGACACCATTGCCAGATGACGCGCCCGAAGCTCGGGCTGCGCGACCATCTCGGCCAGCCGGCGGTGCGCGCCGCGACGTGCAGCCGGAGTAGCGAACGTAGACACCCCGGCAGATAGCAGCGGATGCGTGAATCGAACACGCGCGGAATCGAATTCGACTACTCCATTGGACTCCAGTGGTTCGAGTAGTTCGACAAGACGCTCAGCAGTGACTCCCACGGCCACGGCGATGAGATCGATCCTGGGATCGACCGCGGAGGCAGCCAGCAGCAGAGCATCGCCAAGCTCGCCCTGAGGATCGCCGATACGACTGCGGACCAGACCGGCCAACGAATCCGGTAGTGCAAGGTCACGGCGTGCACCGTCATCGCCCAGTGCGCGCGCCATCTCGAGGGCGTAGAACGGATTGCCACCGGAGACCGTGTGGATATGCACCAATGTGCTACGAGATAGGGTGATCCCCACTCGGGACGTCAGCATGGCGCGAAGGATCCCCAAACTGAGCGGGATCAATGTCAAGTGCGCCAACTCTTTTCCGCGCGGAAGCTGCAGCCACCCCAGTCCGCCAAAGTCGGGCTCGCCGGTCCGGCAGACGCCCAGCAGTCCGATACGGCCCGTCAATCGACGCGCGGCGTAGCCGAGCACGGTCTGCGTCGCACGATCAAGCCACTGGATATCGTCGACGGCCAAGATCACGGGCTGGCTCTGGCTGAGGCGATCGAGCGCTGACCCGAACGCCATAGCAACCAGACGCTCGTTGGCACCCGGCCCCTCGCCTCCGGATGAGACCCGGCCGAGCGCATCTTGTTGTGCCGGGTCGAGTTCGGCGAGCACATCCGGGGCCACACCGTCCAGGAGATCTGCCAGGCCGGCGAACGTGAGGGTGACCTCAGCGACCGCCCCGCTCGCCGACAGCACCACCATTCCGCGCGCTGCGGCACGGTCAGCAGCCTGCAGCCACAGCGTGGTCTTGCCGATTCCGGGCTCACCTTCGATGATCAATCCTGCCGGCCCGGACTCGACGGCGTCGAGAAACCAATCGATCGCACCGAGTTCATCGGTGCGGCCCACCATATCGCCGCGCACGCATCGCATCATCGCAGCTGCGCCAGCGGCCAGGGCGAAACTCGCGGATTCTGGACCGCGGATCTCCGATGATCAGCTGGTCGCCGACTGATCCGACTCCCACGACCGGTGACCGATCACCGCCACCGCCGCACTGATCCCGGCAGCCACGAACACAGGAATACTGATGTGCGCCTTCATCATGGCCGCACCGAACAGGGCCCCGCCGAAGATGGCGGCGATCGCCCAAAACCGGCGGTGCCGCAACCAGCCAAAGCCCGGTGAGAACAGCGTCTCCCCCGCATACGCCGTCAGCGTCGAGGTGACGACCACCGTCGTCATGTCCGGCACCGCCAGCGCCCGCGCGGCGCCCGCCTGCGCACCCATCAGCAGGGCGAGGGACGCCGCGATCACGATGCCGGGCAGCGACGACCCGCTGACGTGACCGACCGCCAGGACCGTGCCGGCGGCGGCGAGCACCACCGCGTTGACGACGAAAACCGTGGTGACCGTTGCCGTCCAGGCGTTCGGCCGCCCGGCCAGTAGCCGCCCCGCGACCGCCGCCCCGCAAACGTAGCCGGCCAACGCGGCCAGCGGGCCCGCCACCGGCAGGCTGCCCGCACCGGCCAGACCCATGCCCAGGATGACGACATTGCCCGTCATGTTTCCGGTGAAGACCCGGTCCAGGCCGAGATAGCCGACCGCGTCGAGCATTCCGGTGACGAATGTCAGCGCCACCATCAGCCAGACCCGAAGATTCTTCAGGGGAGGGCTACTCCCACTCGATGGTGCCGGGCGGCTTGCTCGTCACGTCGAGCACCACGCGGTTCACCTCGGGCACCTCGTTGGTGATGCGCGTCGAAATGCGTTCCAGCACTTCGTAAGGCACGCGCGTCCAGTCCGCGGTCATGGCGTCCTCGCTGGACACCGGACGCAGCACGATCGGGTGTCCGTAGGTGCGGCCGTCGCCCTGCACGCCCACCGAGCGGATATCGGCCAGCAGCACCACCGGGCACTGCCAGATCTGGTGGTCCAGCCCGGCCGACGTCAGTTCCTCGCGCGCGATCGCATCGGCGCGCCGCAGCGTGTCCAGCCGGTCCTCGGTCACCTCGCCGATGATCCGGATGCCCAGTCCCGGACCCGGGAACGGTTGGCGCGCAACGATTTCCTCCGGCAGGCCGAGTTCACGGCCGACCGCACGAACCTCGTCCTTGAACAGCAGCCGCAACGGTTCGACGAGGGTGAACTTCAGGTCGGCGGGCAGCCCGCCCACATTGTGGTGGCTCTTGATGTTCGCCGCCCCGGTTCCCCCGCCGGATTCCACGACGTCCGGGTACAGCGTTCCCTGCACCAGGAATTCCGTCTCCGCCTCGTTGGACCCCAGGGCATCGCGGACCGCACCTTCGAACGCCCGGATGAATTCGCGGCCGATGATCTTGCGCTTGCCCTCCGGGTTGGTGACCCCGGACAGCGCGTCGAGGAAGCGCTTGGCCACGTCGACGGTGACCAGGTTGGCGCCGGTGGCGGCGACGAAGTCCCGTTCCACCTGTTCGCGTTCGCCGGCGCGCAGCAGCCCGTGGTCGACGAACACACACGTGAGCTTCTCACCGATGGCCCGCTGCACCAGGGCGGCGGCCACCGCGGAGTCCACGCCGCCGGACAACCCGCAGATGGCGCGGCCGTCACCGATCTGGTCGCGCACCTGCTCGACGAGCGCTTCGGCGATGTTGGCCGGCGTCCACCTGGCCCCGATCCCGGCGAACTCGTGCAGGAACCGGCTGAGCACCTGCTGACCGTGTGGTGAGTGCATCACCTCGGGGTGGTACTGCACACCGGCGAGGCGGCGGTCCCGGTCCTCGAACGCGGCCACCGGCGCGCCGGCGCTGGTGGCCACCACGTCGAACCCGGCCGGTGCCGCGGTGACGGCGTCGCCGTGACTCATCCAGACCGGCTGAGTGCCCGGTAGACCCGAATGCAGTTGGCCGCCAGTCACTTTCAGCTCGGTCCGGCCGTACTCGCTGGTGCCGGTGCGGGCCACGGTGCCACCGAGCGCCTGCGCCATCGCCTGGAAGCCGTAGCAGATGCCGAACACCGGGACACCCAGGTCGAACAGCGCGGGGTCCAGTTGGGGAGCACCGTCGGCGTACACACTGGCGGGTCCACCGGAGAGCACGATCGCCTGCGGGTCCTTCGCCTTGATCTCCTCGACACCGGCGGTGTGCGGGATGACCTCGGAATACACCCGCGCCTCCCGCACCCGCCGGGCGATGAGCTGCGCGTACTGCGCTCCGAAGTCGACCACGAGCACTGGACGCTGAGAGGCGGGCTGCGTTTCCACCCGCCCAGTCTAGAGGCGGCGGTAGCCTGAGCCGCGATGAGAAGACTCCTTGCCGCCGCGGCCCTGGGTGCCGCCGCCCTGGCCGGACGCCGTTACCTGGCCGTACGCGATGACCTGGCCCGGGTGGCGCCGGAACTCCGCAGCCCGTTGCTGCCGTTCCTGACCACCGACACCACGGCGCGCTCGCTGCCCCGGGCCCGGATGATATTCGGACGCTTCAGAACGCCGGCCGGGCGCGGGGTCACCGTGATCGAACGGCGGGTCGGTTCCACCGCCGTCCCGGTCACCGTCACCACCCCCACCACCGGCGCGGGCCCGCGTCCCGGCGTCCTTTACATCCACGGCGGCGGAATGATCATGGGCTCGCCGCAGACCGAGGCGATCGCCACCGGGCAGGTGGCGCGCGACCTGGGCGCCGTGGTGGTCTCCCCCGACTACCGGCTCGCTCCCGAACACCCGTATCCGGCCGCCCTGGACGACTGCATGGCCGCCCTGCACTGGATGCGCGAGGCCGCCGGCGAGCTGGGCATCGACCCCGATCGGATCGCGGTCAACGGGTCCAGCGCCGGTGGCGGGTTGTCGGCCGCGGTGGCTCAGCGCGCTCACGACGAGGGCATCGCGCTGCGGGCCCAGGTGCTGGTGTATCCGATGCTCGACGACCGGACCACGTTGCGGGACCACGGCGTTCGGGGCCGGTTCATGTGGACACCGGCGTCGAACCGGTTCGGCTGGGCGAGCTATCTGGGCCGCGAGCCGCGCGAGTCCGACGCTCCCGAATACGCCGCGGCGGCCCGGCGCGAAGACCTTTCCGGCCTGGCGCCGGCCTGGGTCGGGGTGGGCGATCTCGATGTGCTCTACGACGAATCGGTGGACTACGCCCGCCGCCTGCAGGCCGCCGGGGTGCCGTGCGAACTGGTCACCGTGCCCGGGATGTATCACGGCGCCGACGGCGTGGCGATGAAAGCCCCTGCGATGCGGGACTTTCGGCGCAGTGCGACCGAGTTCTTGCGCGCCCACCTCAATTGATCACAGCCGGCGACCCGGAGCATGGGTCTGTTGACCGGCCGCACCGCCGGCAGCTCAGACGTACAACGCCGGAAACGGCCCGAAGTTCAGATTTCGCACCACGAACCAGGTGACGGTGACGACCAACGCCACCATCGGCGACCACCGCCAGTGCTGCCAGCCGCGGATGGTCCGCCCGGTGGCCCTGCCGTAGGTCCACGTCCCGAAGGCGACGACCAACAGCACCACCGCGACGACGCCGACGGCGTTGTAGCGCAGCGCATCTGCCACGTCACCGTGCATCAACGCGTAGAGCATCCGCAGGCTGCCGCAGCCGGGACAGTCGATGCCGAGCAACGCCTTGGTCGGGCACATCGGCAGCAGACCGCCCGGCGTGGTCGGGTCCGCGAGCCAGACCACGCCGCACACGCCGACCGCCGCGGCGGCCACAGCGATCGGTTGCACCAACCGGTGCAGCACGCCGGCCGTTGCGGTCGCGGCCACCACGGTCAGGCGGAGTTGACGCTGAACATCGAAAACCCGGCGACCACCGACACGAGGAGGTAGAGCACGACCCCGGCGGCGCCGATGATCGCACCCCACATGGCGAACTTCTTGGCATCCGCGGCAGCCTTCTGCGCCTCCGCGAACTGGCCGGCCGCCCACAGCCCATTGACCTTGGTGGAGTTGATGATCGCCACGATTCCCAGCGGCAGGCAGCACAGCACGGTGCACAGGATCGACCAGACCAGGTAGTTGTCCGGCGCCGGCCCGAACGCCCCGGTTGCGGGGCCGTAGCCCGGGGCCGGAACCCCGTAGCCCGGCGGCGGTGGCGGTGGCGGGTAGCCGGAAGGCTGTCCCTGCCCGTAGGGCTGACCGGTGCCCTCCGGACCGTTCTCGATGGGCGGCGGTTCGTACGGTCCAGACGGCGGTGGCGGGTATGTCATCGAACCGACCTTTCGGGCAGGGTCCGGAAACACGGACCGGGCATTCGGCCGAGATTAACCACGCCGCACCGACGCTGTCCAGAGAATCCGCAGGTTGTTTCCAGTACGTAACCCGGGCGGGCTATCCCCCGGTGTTGACGGGTTCGATCGGGATTCGCCGCAGCGCACCGGGCGCCTCGGCGGGAACCACCGGCGCGTCGGGCGTCACGGGATCCAGCCGCACGTATGCCTCGCCCTGGGCCGGCCGCGGATCCTCCTGGCCCCTGTTGGGCCACAACGACGCGGCGCGCTCGGCCTGCGCGGTGATGGACAGCGACGGGTTGACCCCGAGGTTCGCCGACACCGCCGCCCCATCCATCACGTGCAGGGTGGGATAGCCGAAAACCCTTTGATAGGGGTCGATCACACCGTTGGCGGCGCTGTCGCCGATCGCCGCCCCGCCGAGGAAGTGCGCGGTCAGCGGGATGTTGAACAGCTCACCCCAGGTGCCGCCGGCCACCCCGTCGATCTTGGCGGCGATGCGCCGGGTGACCTCGTTGCCGGCCGGGATCCAGGTCGGGTTCGGCTCGCCGTGGCCCTGCTTGGACGTCATCCGCCGAACCCCGAACCGGTCCCGCTTGGTGTAGGTGGTGATCGAATTGTCCAGGTGTTGCATCACCAGCGCGATGACGGTGCGCTCACTCCACTGTTTCGGATTGAGCATGCGCAGCATTTGCTTCGGGTCCTGGCCGGCCTGGTCGAGCAGCTGGCGCCAGCGCGGCCTGTCGGTACCCGCGGGCCCGTCGCCGTCGGTCATCAGTGTCTGCAGCAGCCCCATCGCGTTGGAGCCCTTGCCATACCGCACCGGCTCGACGTGGGTGTCCGGCGTCGGGTGGATCGACGAGGTGATGGCCACCCCGTGGGTCAGGTCCAGGTCCGAGCCGACCTGCAGGCGTCCCGCGCCGACGATCGATTCGGAGTTGGTGCGGGTCAACACCCCGAGCTGGTCGGACAGCAACGGCAACAGCCCGCTGTCGCGCATCTTGAAGAGCAGCTTCTGGGTGTTGTAGGTCCCGGCCGCCAGCACCACGTGCGTGGCGGTGAAGGTCCGGCGGCCGCGGCGCACCTTGCGGCCGGTCCGCACCGTGGCGACCTCCCACAGTCCGTCGGCGCGCTGGTCGAACCCGGTGACCGTGGTCATCGGATGTACTTGCGCCCCAGCCGATTCCGCGAGCCCCAGGTAGTTCTTCACGAGCGTGTTCTTGGCGCCGTACCGGCATCCGGTCATGCACTCGCCGCATTCGATGCACCCGGTCCGGTCCGGGCCGGCGCCGCCGAAGAACGGATCGGGAACCCGCTTGCCCGGGGTCTGGGTGCCGTCGGGGCCGAAGAACACCCCGACCGGCGTCGGCACGAAGGTGTCCCCGACACCCATGTCGTCGGCGACCTCTTTCATGATCCGGTCGGCGTCGGTGAAGGTCGGGTTGATGACGACGCCGAGCATCCGCTTGGCCTGGTCGTAGTGCGGCATCAACTCGGCGCGCCAGTCGGTGATGTGCGCCCACTGCTTGTCGTTGAAGAACGGCTCCGGCGGCACGTACAGCGTGTTGGCGTAGTTCAGCGAACCGCCCCCGACGCCGGCGCCGGCCAGGATCATTGCGTTGCGCAGCAGGTGAATGCGCTGGATGCCGTAGCAGCCGAGCTGCGGTGCCCACAGGAACTTGCGCAGGTCCCAGGAGGTGTTAGCGAACTCCGCGTCGGAAAAGCGCCGGCCCGCCTCCAGGACGCCGACGCGGTATCCCTTCTCGGTGAGCCGCAGCGCCGTCACGCTGCCCCCGAAACCCGACCCGATGACCAGAACGTCATAATCCGGTTGCATCCGGTCAGTATGGGCCGACCTGTCGGCAACCTCTAGGAAGGATGCCCTAACCACGGGAGATGACGAACTCGGCGAGCCGACGGCCGGCCTGTACGTCACGCCAGCGCAGGCTCACCGGATCGGCGGCGTCCAGGGCATGCCGGCTGTTGGCGAGCAGCCGGTCGGCCGCGCCGTGGGCCCGGGCGACCGCCTGCCGAAACGGCCAGGCGCGCACCGCGGGATCGCCGTCCAGCGCGGCGATGATCTGCAGTCTGGCCGCATCGATGTCGGAGGCCGCCCGGGCGACCTGGGCCGCCGCGTCGTCGGTCACCTCGTCACCGCCGTGCGAGACGGTCAGCCGTGCCCGCACCTGCTCGACATGATTGCGCCAGACCCCGTCCGCGCAGCCGACCACCGCCGCGGCCGCGCCGGCCGCCGCTCGTGGATCGACAGTGCGGACATCTGCGTCGGCGACGGGCAGATCGGCGACCGTCACGGCGCAGATACCGGCCTTGTCGAGACCGACGGCACCGGTGGCGGGTTCGATGTGCACCGCGGCGGCCGGCACGAGCACGTCGGACCCGTGGTCGAGCGACAGCGACAGTCGGTCGGCATCGCGGGCCCCGACGACCGATTCCCATCGCCCGCTCAGCCGGCCGTCGCGCACGGCCCCGGAGCCCCGCACGCTCGAGCCGAACATCGCGGCCAGCCAGCCCGCCGAACCGTCCAGCGCCGCCAGCTCGCACACCACCGCAACGAACTCGGCGAGGTCAGGCTGCACCCAATTGCGCAGCGCGGCAACCGATTCAGTCTGGAACCGGGTGAACAATGCCCGCGCCACGTCGGATGCGGCGATCGGCTCCGCCATACCCACCTCCCCGAACCGCGACAAATGGTAAGCACTGATCGTGGCACGAGACACTGCGCGGGTGGGACAGCACTCGGTGCTCGAATCCGTCCGCGCCCTGTTGCCGGCCATCGCCGCGTCCGCCCGCGAGGTCGACCGCGCCGGGGCGGTGAGTCCCCGCATCATCGCCGACCTGCACGACGCAGGGTACTTCGCGCTGTTGAAACCGGCCGCGTTCGGCGGGTTGGACGATCCGGCCGGCTATCTCACGGCCACCCGGGAGTTGGCATCGGCCTGTATGTCCACGGGCTGGCTGGCGGGCTGGCTGGCGGTCAACAACTGGGGCCTGTCGGTGCGCAACGAACGCGTCCTGCAGGACATCTGGGGAGCCGATCCGCACGCCCTGCTGTGTGCGTCGTACGCGCCGACGGGACGCCTCGAACGTGTCGCGGGCGGGTTCCGGCTGACCGGCCGCTGGAGCCGGTGCATCGGCGCCCCGCACGCGTCGTGGTTGAGCGTCGCCGCGCTGCGCGTCGACCGCGACGGTGCGGCCCAGGATTTCCTGGCGGTGCTGTTGCCGCGATCCGACTACACCATCGAGAAGACGTGGAACGGGTTGGGGCTCAGGGGAATCGGCGCCGACGATGCCGTGGTCGCGGACGCGTTCGTGCCGGACCACCGCGCGTTCAGCTGGCTCAACCTGAATTTCGACGGAGTGCCCGCACTGGATCGGCTACCTCAGCCGGCGGTGTTCACGTTGGCCGGAACGCTGCCGCTGCTCGGCGCCGCAGAGCGGGTGCTGGACGCCCGGCTGCCGCAGCCGCCCGGACCGCTCGACGAATTTGCCCTGTGCCGCGGCGATATCGAGTTGTCGACCCGCCAGATCGGGCGCAACATGGCCGATCTGATGGAGTGTGTGACCGCCGGCGGCTAACCCGGGGCCGCGTTGATGTTGCGCACCCGCCGCGATCAGGTGATGGCGGCCGAGCGTGCCGCCCGAGCCGTCGGGGCCGTGGTGGCCAATCCCGGTGACGAGACCGATGACGTTCTGCTGGAACGTGTTTGGCGTGATGTCCAGACCGGCCGGATGCACGTTTCCAGCAAGGTCGACCAGGTTCTCGCGGTGGCGGGCCGATTCGCGCTGGGCCTCGACGTCGACCACCTGATCTGGTGACTCACACCCAGTCATCGGACGACAGCGTCCGAAGGACCCGGGAGAGCATGTCGTCGGTGACATTGGCGCCGCGGGTGATCGCCGCACCGCCCGTGCCGATCCGGTCGGTGATGCCGCGCGCCGCCCGG
>WBZP01000210.1_pt1 | contig 47230 bp, 39 predicted proteins | sample 5204301 | NCBI WGS metagenome assembly WBZP01 (sample SAMN12412401, study PRJNA552823) | activated sludge metagenome | isolation source: activated sludge from nitrification reactor of wastewater treatment plant... | place: USA: Pennsylvania | collected 2017
ATTATCGATATTCGCAGGCTGGTGTTGAGGCGCGAAGCGCTGAATCCCAGCTTCTCAGCAGCCGGGATTCGCTTCGCTCATCGCCAGCCTACCCCATGGCTTTCAGGCGGATAAACTAATAGGAAATGGTATTAGCCTGCGGAGTCCGAGCCTGCCCTCAGATGCAGGGCGGGCCTGGCCCACCATTCCGATACACCGAGACCCTGTTGTTCAGGTGGGTGGTACCCAGCCTAACCGGCGAAAGGAAAAGTAGACGACGCCCACCCGACTACGCCGGTGTCAGCGCGCGCGTTGACGCCCCCGCGTGGCGGAGGACTCCTGCGGTTCGGGCAGGTCCAGGATGACGCGGATGGCGGTAGCCAGGTCGGGGTCGAGGCGTTGCAGGTAGGCCGTCTTGTCCTTGGCCTCGTGCACGCCAGCGAAGGCCCGCAACTGGTTGACGGCCTGCTCCGCGGCCGGGCCGCAGACGTCTTGGGCCAGATCGGCCAGGTCACGCAGCAGACCGGGGTCGTGGATTTTTTCCACGAATACAGAGGTCATCCGATTCAGCTCCGCGCCGGCCAGAGCCACGGGGTCCTGGCCTGACGTCTCCGCCCGCAGGGTCCAGAGCGCCGCCAGCTCAGGCAGGGCGCGGGCGGCCAAGGCATAGGCGGCGGCGCGGCCTGCGGCGGCGGCGGTCGCGGCCCAGGCCGCGGCGGCATTCCAGGTGGCGGCAGTCCACGATTGCTCGGGGGTTTGCCGCAGCAGCCCGGGGTGGCGGCGGGCCAGGGCCACCGCCTCGGGCCAGGCCCCGGCCTTGGCCACGGCCCAGGGCCAGTTGTGCGGCACCGGCCAATCCTTGCGGTTCGGGGCCTTCAGGTCGGGCTGCCGGTCCAGGGCCTGGCCGATGGCGGCTATGGCCGCGGGTTGGGGTGTCAAGTGTCCGAACCAGATCCAGTCATCCAGGATGGCGTCGAACAGGGCCTGGTCCTCGGTCTGACTGGCCTGGTCCGCAGCGCGTTGCAGCAGCTCCGCCGCCTGTTGGGCGTTGGATCTTGCGTCTTGGTCATCCAGCACCATTGCCTGCAACCAGGCGCCCCCAGCGGCGTATCGCCACAACGGCGGATCCTGTTTGAGGGCCAAGGCCTCCAGGTCACGACCGCTGGCCAAGGCCTGGTCCAGCTGTTTGAGTTCCCGTTGTTTCCAGCCGATGTCATCCATCATGTCTACCTGGCGGAAGCGGTCCCCCAGCCGGTCCGCCAGCTTGGCTGCCTCCTGGTAAGCCTCCAGGGCCTCCGCCGGCCGTTTCAACTGATCCAGTGCGTGCGCCAGTAGGCGGCAAGCGTCTATCTGTCGATCCAAGCTCTGCTGGGCCTGGGCAAGCCCTTGGAACTCCAGGCAGGTGGCGATGACCGCCTCATGTTGGATCAGGGATGACTGGTCCATGGCAAGGCTCTGAAGCAAGTTGAGTTTTAGCCCGGGCGGTGGGTCGATGGCCAGGCCAGCCAGATCGAATTCCTGCGCCTGCTCGAACCGCCCCTGCTGCCAGGCCGCAAAGGCACCGTCCAGAGCGGCAATGGCCTTGGTGTGGGGCAATGTGGCTTGGGCCAACCAGCTCGCCGCCTCGGCCGCATAGGCCTTGGCCTGCCCGCCGCCGTGCTCGCCTTGGCAGTTCCATTCGAAGATGCCGGCCGCGTCGAGGGCGAGGATCAGGGCATCGGCATCACCGCTGGCCCGGGCCGCCGCCAAGGCGTCCGCCAGCTCATGGGCCGCCATCCGGTCCAGTCCTTGGCGCGAGGCGGCCACCGCCGCCAGGGCGCCGGCAGCGGCGGCCGCCAACGGCGGCGAGGCATTGCGTGCCTGCCCATACCAGCGGTTATAGGCGCGATCGGGCTGGTCGCGCAGCTCCTGCCGCAGGGACTCGATTTCGGCTTCGGGTACGCTGGCCAGCGCGAACCAAACCTTGGGCGGCCCGTCGCTAATGCCGCCGTCCCGAAAGGCGTTGTAGCCGTAGTCGGGGGCACCCTCCGCCAGAGGCAGCCGCCCGAAGGCGCGGGCGTCGTCGTATTCGCCCCGTTCCAGACGCCGGCGGATCTCCTGCTCCCGCTCCTCCGGGGTGAAGAAGCTTTCCAGCAGTTCGGCGATGGCGGCCAGGCCCTGGGCATTGCTGTAGCGGCGGCGGTAGAAGTGGACGAACAGGCGGTCGCGCACCTGGTAGAGCTGGGCCTGTCCGGCGCGTATGGCCTGCACCACCCGGCCGCGCACCAGATAGTTGAAGGCGTCGGCGATGTGGCGTTGCTCGCCGCCCATACGCTGGCCCAGGGCGGTCTGGGACACCGGCTCGCCGCCGCGGATCATTTCGTCCAGCACGGAGGCGGCGGCCAGGGGCAGGCTGTCCATGCGCTGGCGGTAATAGTCGGCCAGGTGATCCACCAGGGCGTCCAGGGTCTGGGCGATGCTGTGGGCGTCGGGGGTGGCGAGCACGGTCCCCAGGAGCTGGGCCAGGCGCGGGTTGCCGCCGATGAACAGGACGATGGCCCGGGCGCGCGCCTGCTCCGCCGGGGTCAAGGGGGCCAGGCCGTCCAACTGGCGGCGTTTATTGAAATACTCGATGGCGGTGTCTGCGGGCCAGCCGCGCAGGTCCACCGGGTGAAAGGCCTGGAACAGGGGCCGTTCGTAGTCCATGTCCACGGTGCCGGTGGCGCTGGCCACCAGCATGAAGCGCCCGCCCCGGGCATTCATCAGCTTGCGCAGGCGCTCCTCCGCCTGGCGTCGGGCCGGGGCGCCCGGCTTGGCGCCGAACAGGGTCTCCACCAGGGCATCGAAGTTCTCCAGCAGCACCACCGCCAGGCCCCGGCCCGGGCCGAAGCGGGCATCCAGGGCCGCGTGGAACCCCTGTAGGGCCTCGTTCCAGGCGGCCTCGTCGCTCTGGCTGAAGGAAATCCGCCAGCCCAGGGTGGACCAGTCCTGCCCGCGCAGCTGGGCGGTGACCACCTGGAGCAACTGCTGGGGGGCGCGCAGGTTGTATTGCTCCTCCGGCAACAGCACGCAGGCCAGGCCCGCGATGGCGGCGCATTCGATCTGCACCATGCGCAGCAAGAAGGATTTGCCGGAACCGCGCTCGCCATAGAGGATCATGGCGGGCGGCGGGGCCTGGGGGTCAGCAGCAGCCCGGCGGATGGCGGGCATGATCTCCGCCATCTCCTGGTCGCGCCCGCTCGCCAGCTCCCGTACCACCGCGTCGCTCATGCGGTGGGTGTTGAAGGTCTCGACCAGGCGGCGTTGGGGTGTCATGGACGGAACCCGCCGTGGCCCTGTTGCCACCAGGACGGCACCAGGGGCGAGGCGGCGCGCCATTGCTCGGGTTGGCCCCGGGGCACCCGCAGGCTCAAGAAACCGTCCTCGCGCAGGATGCTGAGGGCGTCGCGCAGGTCGGTATCCTCTGCCCCGGTCGGCAGGACCCCGCGCAGCTCCGACAGCGTGGCGGTCCGGCCGGGGGCGTTCAACACCCGGTCCAGCAGTGCCCGGGTCAGGCTCGGCAGCGGCTCGGGGAGACCGCGGTAGTGGGCCAGGCGCCGGTCGAATTGAGCGTACAGGGTAGCGTCGAAGTCCGGCCGCACCTTGTCGGCGAAGATGTCGGGGATGTTGGCGAGGGCGGCGGCCCGGCCCCCGACCGTGAGCTGGAGAAAGGCGATATGCAGGACGGACACATAGAAGACGCCGGCCTCCTCCAGGCAGCCCTGGGTGTGGGCCTCGGTCCAGTTTTTTATGTTGTGAGACGCCACCAGCCAAGCGAGGAATTCCTTGGCCTCTTCCGGCGCTAGCGGCGAGATCTCCAGCAGATGCAGGTCGTTGAGGTGCTCGGTATACACCCGGTGCTCGCGCAGCAGGGCCGTCATGCCGATGGAGCCCATCAGCACCATGCGCACGTGGGGGTCGCGCAGGCGGCGCAGACTGGCCAGCAGGACATCGACCCGGGCCCGCCCGCGCTCCGGGTCGTGCTCCAGGATGCTGCGGCACAGCCAGGGGAATTCGTCGATCACCAGGGTTACCTTGTCATCCGGCTGCAGGGCACGTTCGAGCAACTGGGTGACGGGACCGAAGTAGGCTTGGATATCTGCCGACGCCCCCGTGAATTTCTTCATGGCCTCGCGTGCCAGGTGCGAGATGCCCTGATCGGAGGCCAAGAGCTCGAAGAAGCGGGCATGCCAACCCTTGGCACGCTCCGGCAGGGCCTTGAGCAGCTCCACCAGCAGCGAGGCCTCGCTTTCCATGCCCTGGGCGTCGATGTAGATGACCAGCGCCTCCGGGTCGGCGCGGTGGAGACGGTCGCACAGCGCGCGGCCTTCGGTGGACTTGCCGGTGCGCCTCAGGCCGAAGATGCGGGTGCCGTTGGTGTGGGCCATGAGGTGATCGAATTCTGCTTCGAGTACCGGACGGGGAAAGCGGGCCTCGCCTTCGACGGCGGTTCCGAAGCGGGGAGCGTTGGGGGGCTTGGCCATGGGGACTCCGAAGGCCGTGGGTGTTGCGAGGATTATATATGGCAGACTTTATATATCGCAATATTGCTATACATAAAGCCTGGATGCGGTTCGCTTCGTTCACCACATCCTCTGTACTGGGCCCACGCGGCGCTCAAGGTGTAACCCTGAGGGGTCCGGGCCTCGGCTGAAAACGCGCCTTTTCGTTCTCCTAAAAAGAACAATCAGGCATTTATTGTTCTCCTTGCAAGAACAAAAAAACGGCTCGACTTCCCGCCCCTGGGCGGGCTTCAGTCGAGATCGAAGTTCAATTGGCCGTCGTAGAGCCCTTGCTCCGACTTCAGGGTGCGGAGATCCACCTCGAACTGTTCACTCATCCTGGTGGTGTAGATGCGGGTGATCTCGCCCTCGTGCTGGCGCTCCAGCAGCTTGCGCAGATCGCTCTGCCGCTGTCTCCAGGTCAGGCCGTCGGTGAAGAGCAGGAGTATGGTGTCCGGTCGTTTGGCCTCGATGATGGCGTTGATGTCCCCCACCACATCGGACATCTTGGAGCCGGTGGCGCCATAGCCCTTGGCCTCGACGAGGATGCGGGGGTTCTCCCGGGAGGGGATGGCGAAATCGCACTTGGCGCTCTGGTTGCGTTTGCCGATGAACTGGCAGCGGGCCGCGTAGGCGCTACCGAAGACCCGTCGGATGATTCCCTCGGCATGGTCCTCCAGCCCGCGCCCCCGGCGCTGACCGCTGATGGCGCTGCCGCGACCGCTGCGCAGTCGCTCCACCAGGACATCGCTCCACCTGGGTTGGCGCTGGATATGCCGGTGCATCGCCTCCAGGAGACCCAGGTCGACCAGGACACTTACATAGCCCTCGGGGTCCCTGGCATAGCGCGTGACCCCCTGCCCGCCCGCCCCCAGGGCCTCGTCGAGGATAGCCGCGAAGGCATCCTTGGAGAGACCGAGAAACAGCCGACAGATGAGTTTTCCCTCCTCGAAATCCCCGCCGAAGAGGTCATGGATATCCTGTTCCGCCAGTGGTCGCTGGGTCGGCAGGTGCTCGATACGGGCGATCACCCGCCGGGCCATATCGTCCTTCCAGTCCACTTCCAGTGAACTCAGCCCCTCCAGGAGGTCTTCCAGGGTTTGGCGGACGCATTCCATCAGAGACCCAACACCAGGTACTCTTTGACCTCGGCCCGGGTCACGGCGCTGTGGGTGCCGAAGTGATAGCGATGGGGGTGCTCGTATACCCGGACCTCGCCTTTGTACTTTCGCATCAGCCGCTCCAGGTGTTCGAGGTCGGGATAGCCGTTGGAGCTGTAGGACAGCAGGATCAGGCTACGGCGGAAGCGGGAGAACAGCCGGTCGAAGGCGTCCAGGGCGGTCGAGCGATAGCTGAAGGGGGTATAGCGCTTGGGGATCTTGTGCACCTTGGTGGCATAGTCGATCTCCAGCCCCTCCCAATAGCAGGACAGCCCTTCGAGAAAGTGGTAGCGCTTGATGTAGCAGTTGTCGTCCGACCTGGGGACATAGGGCGGGTCCAGATAGACCAGATCGACCCGGGGCGGGCGCGGATCGAACACATCGCGCTGGCAAACCCGGTGGCGTTGCCCGTTGTCGAACACCAGGCGGTTGAAAAGGTCGATCTGTTCGAGAAAGTGTTCCTCCAGGGAGAGTCGGAGATCGCGGCGTCCGTCGTCGTATTTGCTCAGATCCCCCGAGACCGTGAACACCCCCCGGGGCTGGCGCTTGAGACAGGAGCGGATGAGCGCCGACATCGCCAGGGCGCCTTGATAGGGATTCTCCAATGAGCGGATATTGGCCGAGACCCGATCGAGAAATCGCAGGTCCTCGGGGGTGTAGAAAATACCCGTGAAGGTGCGCTGGATGAAGTCCGGCGCCCCCAGGGCGGGGTCCAATAACCTTTTGATCGCCGGACCATCCAGACGATGGCGGCTGTTCTCGATGGTGGCCTTGGCCAGCAGGGTCGAGAAACGCAGGAAGTCGCAGGCCACCACCCGCTTGCCCATGGCCTTGAGCAGATAGGCCACGCAACCGCTACCGGAGAAAGGATCGAGGGCGGAGCGGAACTCCAGACGGCTCAACACCTGATAAATCCAGGGCAGCAGCCGCCGCTTGGAGCCCATGTAACGGAACTCCGGATAGGCCTGGACGGCCTCCGGCAGGCGTTGGGACAGCGGCTCGCCGACCGGCGTCAGGGCGGCTGGGAATCCCCGGGATGGCGTGACGGACAATGACAAGCCTGGGTCTCGAACAGGTTCTGGAACTGGATGGTGCCCGTCTCGGGGAGTATCGCCCCGCTGCCGGGCAAGAGCCTTACATCATACATGATGCCGGAATTGGCCCGCATTTCTCCCGCGGAAAAGAAAGGGGCGGATCAACCGCCCCTCCCCTCTCATATCCAGCGTCTGTCAGACACAGCCCGTCGGCTTCGGCAAACCACCGTATTTGCTGATGGGCTTCATTGGGCCGGTCATCCAGGTCTTGAACATATCCTTCTGGTCTTCGCCGACATATTTGGCGAACTTACGGATCGGCGGTACCACGGCATGATCGGCATAGTAATCCCGGGCCTTGAGGATATGACTCCACTTGACCTCGTCCAGGGAAATACCGTCGTTATCGGCCATGGCCTGACCGATCTCCGGGGTCCAATCGTTCATGTTGATCAGGTATCCGTCGCCGTCGCGCTCGGGTAATGGCATAGAAATCACCTCATTACTGCTTCAAGGGTTCAGGGAAGATGGTGGATTACAAGCTGAGGGGGAAAAGCTGTCGGGATGGTTTTATAGCTTTTCCTAGTATTATAGTCAAGTATTGGTCTCAAAAGATTCCTTCCCCTTGAGGATAAAAGCCGAGGTTTTTTATGCCGATTTTCGCCGGAGGGCCAAGCTGGGCGCCCTTGGCGAGAGGTCAGGTCCGAGGGGGATGGAGCGCGACACCGGCCAAGGGAGGATGATGGATAAACTGCACCAGGGTCCCATCGGGATCGTAGCAGTAAAAGCTCCGCGCCCCGTCGCGATGATCCCGGGGCGGATTCCGCATCCTGACCCCATGCTTCTGGAGATAGAGATACCAGTCATCCACCGCCTCGGGGGTGGCGAGAAGGAACCCCAGATGATCCAGCCGCTGGGGCTCCCGAGGCTGGCCCCGGGTCTGGCGATGCAAGGCGAGATTGTCCACGCCGGAGGTCAGATAGAGATTGTCGGCATCCGGCCGCCACTCCACCCGCATGCCAAGCCGGTCGACATAGAAGCGCTCGCAGGCTTCCAGTTCCTGGACGCAGAGGGCCAGATGGCGCAAACCCAGGGTGGCTGGTGGAGTATTCAATATTCGAGCCTCCCGAAAATGTTGCCCCAGGTCTCCTCGCCGTAGATCCGCCTCAGGGCGAGCGGCAGGGCGATCGGCCCCTGTTGCAACAGATCATCATGATAGCGACGGGCGCTGAGTATCCCGGTGGACACCAGCTCCTCGGCCCCGTGCTGGATCAGGTCAGCGGTGACCAGGGTGGCCGCGGCCCGGGTGGGCTCGGCGAGGATCGCCGTCAGCCGGCGATCGGCCCGTGGTCGCTCCCAGCCCAGCTTGCCGCACAGCACCTCGATGGCGGCGCGATAACAGAGCTGTCCGCTATGCAGGCCCAGATCCACCCAGGCTTCGACCCTGGCGGCCAGATCCTCCTCCAGGACCAGATCGGCTTCCCTCCCCTCCGCAAACACCCCCGCCTGCCACAACAGACGCCGCAGATAGAGTCGCCAGCCATCCATCAATCCCGGGGGGACATGGGCCCGCCTGGGCAGGCTCCTGCCGGCCTCTTCCACGGCATTCACCAGCAGATGGGTGCCGGTCCAGCCCGTATCCAGCAAGAGTCGGAACAAGTCGTCCGCCCCGGAGCCTTCCTGAGGGAGAAAAAGGATGGCGGCTTCAGTAGGCGGTTTCGGCGCCCAATAGCATCGCTCCGCCGCTAGTGGGGGTGGACCGAGAAACCCCAGTCTGAACCCCAGGGAACGATCGGGCAGGGAATAGAGATCCGCCTCCAGAATCCCCTGGCGCAGACGCTGGCAGATGGCGTTGGCGAGGCCGGGCTGCTCGCCTTCCACAACAAAGGCCTCGGCAACGGGAAACCCCGGTTTCGGCTCCGTCCGTCCGCCATGGGGCTGAGGTCTTTGTTCCGCCGAACCTCGCTGCGCCTCAAGCCAGCCGGCCAGTTTGCCGGGATCGAAGGGAAGTTGCTGTTGGCGCGTCCATCGCCGCCGGTAACAGGCCTCGCCCACGCCGGTGGTACCCGAGGCCTGGGGGGCCAGCTCCCGGCTGAGGAAATCCCGATAGCTTTTCACGGCTTCCTCAGCGGTGGCACAGAGGCGTTGATGGCGGGATTTGAAGCTCGGGGGACGATCCTGACGGGGAATGCTGCCAAGCTGGCGAAGAAAAGACTCCCCAATCTGCACTTGCTCCAAAGCCGCGGCCAGGGCCAGGCGGGACACCAGTTCAGGGACCTGGGCCAGCAGGGTCCGGGCGTGGCGGAGATGCTCGGGGAGCCAATGCAGCAACTCGCTCAGGGCGTGCTCGCTGGCGCTATCGGTACGGAGCGACAACTGTCGAATCAAGGGCAGGGGCAGAAAACGGCCCGGGTCCCGCCGCCGCCAATCGTGTTCCAGCCATTCGTAATGCTCGGTCTGAACGGCCCCGCAGGCGACTTGCCAATCGAGCTGGCGATCCTCGTCCAGGGAGGCGAAATCCAGCTCTTCCAAGGCGACAAGAAAGGACTCCAGCCAAGACAGGAGCGCGCCGACATCGTCCTCGTCGATGGCCGGCAGGAGTCCGGCGTAGTCCTCGATACCGAGATGGAGGCTCAGATCCGGATGGTAACGCAACCAGACCCGATAGAATTCATCGATCAGGGCATCGAAGGCGCCGGCCTCAGAGATCGCGAATTTCATAGTCATGGCTGATCTTGGCCGTGGCTCCGAGCATGATCGAGGCGGAACAATACTTCTCCGCACTGAGGCGGATCGCCCGCTCGACCTGCTGGGGATTCAACTGGCGGCCGGAAACGAGGTAATGCACATGGATGCGGGTAAACACCTTGGGGTCCTCGCCGGCCCGCTCGGCTTCCAGTTCGATCGTGCAATCCGTAACTTCCTGCCTGGCCTTGCGGAGGATGTGCAGCACGTCGAACTGGGTGCAGCCGCCCATGCCGATCAATACCAACTCCATGGGACGGATGCCCAGGTTGCGGCCGCCATGCTCGGGTGGTCCATCCATGACCACGGCATGACCGCTTTCCGATTCCCCGACCATGACGAACCCTTCCAACAGTTTCACTCGCGCCTTCATCACCTGTACCCGTTTCGTTGCCAACCCATCGCCATGTCCTCAGCCTAACATAGTTCGACATTACCCAGGAGCTTGCTAGAATCTACCTGAGTATTATTCTCCAATAACCATCGATTCCAGGAATTTAGCCCCAGTAATGACCATCACCAGGCCACCCCCCAAGTATCCCCCCTATATGCAACAGCTCCTCGGCCATTGCCATCGTAAGTTCTATCCCAACCGAACCGATGTAGTCCGTACCGGTGATCCGGCGGATGTGCTCTTCTATATCATCGAGGGCTCGGTGGCGGTGCTGATCGAAGATGAAGAAGGCCGCGAGGTGGTGCTCACCTATCTCAACAAAGGTGAGTTCGTCGGCGAGATGGGGTTATTCACGCCCGAACCCACCCGCAGCGTCATGGTGCGCACCCGCACCCCCTGCCAGATGGCGGAGATCAGCTACAGTCGCTTGGAGCATCTGTTCGATACCGAACTCAAGGACTACACCAAGGACATCCTCTACGCCTTCGGCCGCCAGCTCTCCCAACGGCTGCTCAATACCAGCCGCAAGGTCGGTCACCTCGCCTTTCTCGACGTCACCGGCCGCATCGCCCGCGCCCTGTTGGATCTTTGCAAGCAACCGGACGCTATGACCCATCCGGACGGCATGCAGATCCGCGTGACCCGTCAGGAACTGGGACGCATCGTCGGCTGCTCCCGGGAGATGGCGGGGCGGGTGTTGAAGAGCCTGGAAGAGCAGGGATTGGTCTTCGTCCGCGGCAAGACCATAGTGGTGTTCGGGACCCGCTGAGCGGGTCCCTCATCCTCAGCCTGCGGATTTCAACGGCGGATGGCGAAATTCTGCTGCGCCTCCTGCCATTCGAGGATGATGTTTTCGCCAGGGAAGGGGAAATCCTGGATCGGGTAACTCCCGCTCACTCCGGAGAGAAAATCGCCGCCCAGGGTGGTCAGGGTGAAGTTGGCCCGTCCCAGTTCCTTGTTGTCCGCCAGGACACGGAGGCTGTGAACGCCGTCGCCGAGCTTGTTGAAGTTGTAGAGCAGACCAAAACCGTTATCGGTATCGCCGCAGATCTCCCCGGTATCGCCGCGATAGGTGCCGTAAGCCGCGGTCAGTCGGATGGCGCCGTCGAACTCGATCTCAAGCAGATCCGCCTCGCAGGCCCAACCGGAGATGACGGCGATGCCGCTCTGGAAAGAATCCGGTTGGGGATTTTCCAGATAGCCCTGGGTGGTCGCCAGGGCCAGCGGCACCAGTGCGGGCGGATCCTGGGGCGACGGCGCGGGCTGGATGAGATGGGCGTCCGAGATGGCGAAATTCTGCTGCGCCTCCTGCCAGCGGACATTCACGCTTTCGCCGACACCGGGGAAGTCTTGCAGCAGATAGTCCCCACTCACACCTCGGAGAAATTCGCCGCCAAGGGTACTGACATTGAACCTGGCCGCCGCCACCTGATAGCCATCCGCCAGCAGGCGCAGGCTGTGCTCGCCGTCTCCCAGCTTATTCATGTTGTAGAGCAGACCGAAGCCGTTGTTGCCGTCGCCGCAGATGCCCTGGGTATCCAGCCGCTGGGTGCCGTAACCGGTGCGCAGGATCTGGCCGCCGTCGAATTGGACATCCACGTGCTGGGCCGCGCAGACCCAGCCCGAGATCACCGCGATACCGCTCTGATAGGAACCGGGCTGGGGATTGTCCAGATAGCCCTGGGTGGTGGCGGGGCAGGAGGTGCCGGCGAAGGGCAGGACGTCCGGGGTCACCCGCACGTCGGTGGTATAGGCCTGGTTGGCCTTGATGAGGCCGCCGAGGACCCGCTCATCGTACACCAGCTCGATCATGTAGGCGGTGAACCCCTGGGCCGGCGGATCGACCTTGCCTATGTAGACACCGCCGCCGCTATCGGAGAGGGATTTCTTGGTCCAAGCCTCGCCGATGGTCTCCAGACGGAAGTCCCGGGCGTCAGGATTGGTCGCCTGCCAGAGATAGACATGCTCGGGGTGGTTCTTGATGATCTGCACCCGGATCGAGCCGTCCGGCTCGAAAGTCCAGGTATATTTCGGGCTCTCCTGCCCGTTATTGATATCGTCCACCCAGAGCAAGGCCGCAACGCCCAGCTCCACCGGGTCGTCGCCCTGGGAGTGATCGGTATTCGGGGTATAGCGCAGGAGTTTGGGTTCCGGCAGATCGGCGAAATAAAACCGCGAGGAATCCGGCAGGAAGAACTGGTCGCCCGCCGAGTTGACGATGAGCTTGGGCATGGTGTAGCGATCCCGATAGGCGTAGGGATCGATGATGGACAGCAACTTCTGCCCCTCGACCGACTGCATCCGGCAGGGAAGATCGAAGGCCACGTAATCCTCCACGGCGGAGGAATAGAAACCGTAGGCCTCCCATTGGTGAACAAACTGCCGGCCCAGATTCAGCATGTCGATGGACACCGGGGCGATGGCCTTGATGCGCGGGTCCACCGCCGCCGTCAGCCAGGTGGTCCAGCCGCGCTTGGAACCGCCGAGGACGATAAAGTCATCGACGCGGACCGACTTGCCGGACAGAAAGCTTTGAATCGTATCCAGCCCCCGCACCGCCGCCTTGGTCATCGCCAGATGCACCGGCCATTCCTCATCCCCGGTATCCAGATACTTGTCCATGCTGTAGGCCAGGATCTCATCCTCCCGGCGGGGGTTGTCGACCTCATCGGCAAAGTTCAAGGGCTGATTGGGAATCTGGCGGATGATGGCCACCGGCGAATTGATGGCGATAGCGATACTGCTCATCAGGTCCTCGGTCTCGTCCGGCGGCGTGCCGCCATTGGAGCCGCCGTCGATCAACACCAGGGCGGTGTGATTGAGGGCGGTGAAAGGCGTGGCCGGGACGGTGATGATGACATCGTGCTCCCACAGGGTGCGGTCCACCTCCTCCGGGTGGCGCCACTGCTGGGAGACCATGCGCAAAAAGTAGCTCTTGTAGAAGTTCGTACTTTGCGTGTGATAGTGGGTGAAACTGTAATTCGGGTCCGCCTTGGCCACATAGCGGTCGAGGGCCGTGGGCTCGCCACCCCAGGCCGCCAAGACCCAAAACAAATAGATAACCCCCGCCAGCCATTTACGCATCTTGGTTCTCCCCATCGCCGATCGGCCTGACCTGGCCGCACAACGCCCCCTTCACAGGACCCGATCCCATCGCCTTGCGGCTCCACACAGACAGCCGGAGTCAGCGGGGGATCAACGGCGGGTTAGACCCCGCTCGATCCCAAAGGTGCGGCAGGGGCGGAAGTATTTCCCTTTAGAGCCAATAAACCGAGTTGGTCATCACCTTGGACGCCAACTGCATCGCCAGCTTGATCGGCATGGGCAGGGGAACGCCGCCGGATTCCAGCGCCACCGTGGCATGACGGAGTTCGTCCACCTTCATCTGCTTGAGGATCGCCTGACTCTTTTCGTCTCGAATCGGCAGGCGTTGCATGTGGCCGTCGAGATGCTTGCCGACCTGATGTTCGGTCTCGGCGACAAACCCCAGGCTCCACCTGTCGCCGGCCAGTCCGGCGACCGCCCCGATGCCCAAGGCTCCGGCATACCAGAGCGGATTGAGATAACTCTTGCGACCACCCAACTCATCCAAGCGGCGCTCGCACCAGTCCAGATGATCGTTTTCCTCCGCCGCCGCCCGCTCCAGGCTGCGCCTCACCTTGCTTTGCCTGGCGGTCAGCGCCTGCCCCTGATAGAGCGCCTGGGCGCAGACCTCGCCGGTATGGTTGATCCGCATCAAGCGGCCGCTGAGTTCCCGTTCCTCGGCGGACATCTCCTCTTCGCCGATCTGGGCCGCCGGATTCGGGCGTTCGGTCACCGCCGGTCGCCCGAGCAAGGTCCGCAGACCCTGATCGAAGGCCAGCAGGACATCGTCCAATGGGGAATAGTTACGCATCTGGCTACCACCAAGTTTTGAACAGGGATGACTCCATTCTAGTGGAGCCCCGGAGAGACGTCATGCGGGCCCCGGGCCGGGTCAGGGCAAACGCGCAATCCTCACAATCGAGACAAGACTTTAGCGCGGAAGTCATCGTTCCAGGCGGCCCGTAAGAGTTTCTTATTCACGCTCCCCTTGGAGGGGTCGCATTTCAGGAGATTGAGGGCGATCTGCCGGATAACGGCGAAGTTCTCGGCGCCGAAGCCTGCGCGGAGGCGACTGTCGTCCTCGCCGAAGGTCACATCCAGAACCCAGTGCAGAGAGTTCTCAATCCCCCAATGCCCACGCACCGCCTGGGCGAAGCGCGCCACATCCTGGTCGAAAGAGACGATGTAATAGCGTGTTTCGACTGTCGTTTTTCCGTTCTGATAGCTTTCACGGATGGCCCGCCCGATGGCCTTGAGGCCGGGCCAAGCGGCGGGATCGGGTAGGGTCCGGAGGTCGGCCACCAGCTCGTAGCGTCGTTGCTCGATCCGTCCGTGGTCACTATCCAGTTCCTGACAGCGTTGTACCGGCACCTGAGCCAAGCCCGCCCGATCGGCGGTTTGAAAGGAGTCCACAATGGCTTCATGGAGACTGGGTTGATTGTCCTTTATGGCGAGCACCTACCCGCCCCCCTGTCCTGAATCCTCTGGGCGATGTCGCGTTGGCCTCCCATCGCATCGAGGGTCACGATACAACCCCGGAGTTCCAACAGTTCCAGGAGTTGGGGGATGGCCGTGATCTCATACCAATTCTTCAATACCTTCGCCATCCAGCACTGGTGTCGAACAAGAACTGACGGCACACTTCGGGGCTTTCTCTCCACTCATCCCGCCCCCCGATGGAATTTCTGCCGTTCTTGTCGTGCCTAGCCACCTGCCTGGATTCCACTACCCTGCACCGCCTGAGCGTCGTGGTGGCGGCAATGCTGTGCATGACTGGCCGGGTCACCATGTTGGGCCTGTCCCGCTGGACGGAAAAGGGCGGCAGCTACCGAACCATCCAGCGTGTATTCAACACCGAGATTCCCTGGGACAAGGTCCGCTGGTTTCTCGTCCGCTCTCATCTGTGCCGAACTCCGGACACGATCTTGCTGGTCGGCGATGAGGTGGTCACCCCCAAGTCCGGCAAGAAGACTCATGGGCTCGGACGCTTCTTCTCGTCCATCCAGGGCCAGCCGATTCCCGGCGTTTGTCATCTTTGCCTATCGCTGGTCCCGGTAGCCGAGCGGGTGTCCTATCCGATCCTGGTGTGGCCGGTGAAGCCGCCGGAGAAAGCCGCCAAAGCCCAGCCGGCCCAGTCGAAATCCGCGGAAGTCCCGTCGGAGCCTGCCGAATCGAACTCCGCAGAGGCTTCCCCCAAGAAGCGGGGCCGCCCCAAGGGGAGCCGCAACCGCGCCTGCCAGGAAGTGGAACTCACTCCTTCCCAGAGCTTTCTGCAGAAAGCCATTCAATCCGTATTGGCCTTGATCGGCACGGAATGGCCCCTGACCTATTTCGCCTACGATGGCGCGCTCGGCCATTCTGCCGGCGTGCGGATCGCCCGACAATTCAATCTGCATCTGATCTCCAAGCTACGTCACGATTCCGCGCTCTACCTGCCCCATGACGGTCCCTATTCCGGGCGGGGCCCTCGCAAAAAGTACGGCGCCCGCCTGGACTTCGCTCGTCCCCCCCAGCACAGCTGGCGCCACACCACGGTCGAGGATGATCTCCGCACCGACACCTATCAGCTCACCGTGCGCCACAAGAAGTTCGCGGAGCCGCTCAACGTCGTTCTCGTGGTCAAGACCCATCTCAAGACCCACCGATCGGCCCATGTTCTGTTGTTCAGTTCCGACCTCACGCTGGCCTGGGACAAGCTGGTGGACTATTACACCCTCCGTTTTCAGATCGAGTTCAACTTCCGCGACGCCAAGCAGTTTTGGGGCTTGGACGACTTCATGTCCATCCAGGAACGCCCGGCGATGAACGCGGCTAATCTGGCTTTTTTCATGGTTAACGTTGCGCACCGGCTCCGACATCAACCCGAGTTCGAGGGCCTGAGCGTTCTCGATCTGAAGGCTTGGTTCCGAGCCGGCAAGTATGTCCGCGAAACGTTAAAACGCCTTCCGGAAATCCCGGAGTCGATTTCTATTGCGACCATTGTTAAGCAGGTCGCGGCTCTGGGCCGCGTGAATACACCAAAACCTGTGGCATGATGGCGAAGGTATTGAATTCTTATTAGGTTATTTCTAATAGGCCGCTAAGGCGCGGGTTGGCCCGCACTGATCCTTCCTGCCGCACGAGCGCCGGCAATCCCCGGATCAAGTCCGAGGAGGCGCCCACACCCCGCATCGCTTCCGGGCCTGGGCTCTTGGAGCCAATTTATTGTTCTCCATATAAGAACAATGTCTGTTTCACAGAGATATTGTTCTCGAAAAAAGAACGAAAAATGGCCGTTTTTCGTCGATGCCCGGAAGACTGACTGAGACTGGTTTTGGTGGATGCGGCGCTTGACGCGCCTTATCCACCCTACACCACTTCGGCCGAGATCAGGAGTTTGACGTTGCGGTCATAGAAGGCATCCACCAGGGTGATCAGGCGTTGCGCCTTGTCCGCCTGTTCGTCATCCATGGCGCATACGTTCTCCAACAGGATGGTATAGAAAAAGCGGGACAGCTCCACATGATCGAGCTGGGAGCGGGGGATGTTGCAGATCACATCGAAGTCGAACCAGGCCACCCCATCGGTCCAACGCACCACCGGGATCTCCCGATGGTTGATGAGGATGAAGTTCGGCTTGGGGTGAGCCACTCCCACTGCCGCTTTGTACCCCCGTTCCAGGGCGGCCCGGGCCTCGGCGTCCAGGGGACAATGATAGACCTCCGCCCGCTCCAGGCGACGTAAGCGGTAGTCCGTCGGGCTGTCCAGCTCGACCACCTCGGTGTAGCGGCGGATGAGATCGATGGCGGGCAGAAAGCGATCCCGTTGCAAGCCGTTGCGATAGAGTTGGTCCGGTTCGATATTGGAGGTGGTGACGAGGGTCACCCCGCGATTGAAGAGGTTGCCGAAGAGCCCGGCCAGAATCATGGCATCCGTGATGTCGTTGACCTGCATCTCGTCCAGACACAACACCCGGGCCCGTTCGGCGAAGCGCCGTCCCACCTCGATCAGAGGATTCGGCTGGTTTTTCAACAGGGTCAACTCTTCATGCACCAGTTGCATGAAGCGGTGAAAATGCAATCTCAGCTTGTTCTGGCCGGGCAAAGCATCGTAAAACAGATCCATCAGGAAGGTCTTGCCACGACCCACGCCGCCCCAGAGATAGAGACCCCGTACCGGCTCGATCGCCGTCTGCCGTCCGCGCAGGCGATCCAACAGGGAACTGACCGGGGCCTGCCAGGCCGCCAGGGTTTGATACAGGGCTTCGAGCCGGGTGATGGCCTCTTCCTGCGCCGGGTCCGGGAGAAAACCAGGATCCCGCATGACTTCTTGATAAGCGCCGAGTGGTCCCATGATGTATGTTGCGTCGCATCAATTTTCTCCTACCTTAGCAAAAACTTGGCGTCTGACAAGGGCTGTCTGGAGATCCCGGGCCTGTTCGTCGTCATCAAGGTGAGACGCATGGAGCCAACACCCTTTCCCTTTGCCCTCTGGCTGAGACCAGACAATAAGCAATACCCGGGATTGAAGGCGCATATTGATAATCTTTCATTATGCCATGGCACCCAGGCCTTCGAGCCCCATGTGACGCTCTGCTCAGGGACTTCCCAGGAAGAGCTGTCGATTCTCATCAATCGCCTGGATCGGCTGGCTGCCGGTCTGCACCCCTTCTCCCTGCGGGTACGGGGCCTGGGTGGTCGTGACGACTATTTCCGCTTCCTGTACCTGGAACTGGAGGCGGATGAGGACCCGGGCCTGTTGCATCGCGCCACCAGTCTGTTCCCCGGCACCCATCCACCGCCGATCGGGCCCCATCTCAGCCTCATGTACGCCGAGCCCGATTCAGGGATAGCAAGAGATGGGGCGCTGGCGGCGATGGTCGATCAAGTCCCGGGGCGGCTACGGATCGAGGCCTTGCAGCTCGTCGTCCCAAGCCATGGACAATGGCGGGATATCGAAACCTGGCAGGTCAGGAGAGAGATAACACTGGCTGAGCGACCAGCAGCCCCCTCCCCTTCTTGATGCAGAGGGCAAGGCGGGGCACCGCCCCGAAATCCTTGACCAAGCCGTCCTGGCAATCAGCCGTTCCGGGCATGGGCTGAAAATGGCCAGTTTTTGTTCTTCTAATGAGAACAATGATCCAATAAGAAGATATATTATTCTCCATGGAGGAACAAAAAACCGGAAAAAAAGCTCATGCCCGGGAGCCTCGACAAGTGAACTCCTGACCAGACGACACAGAGCTTTTGTATTTGTTGTCCGCCGGACTGGAGCCGGGTAGTATCCGGGCCACATCAAGAACATCAGAGGAAGATCCCATGGATGAACCCGTCTGGGACAAGCCAAAGCGAGACCCAAGTCCCCTCACCTAGCACGTTCGGCGGCATAGCGATTCGATGAAGAAAATCCTATTCACAGTCTCTCTTCTGGCCGTAATACTGGCATCAGATCTTTACGCTGATGGTACTCAACACCCGACATCGCAGGAGTTGATCCGACTTGTTCTCGAGCAAGCGAGAGTTAAGCACTGCAAGTATTGGATCGTTGACAGCCGCACGTCCATTGATGTGTATTTGGGCTCCGCATACAAAGGAAAGGCGCGATCCATGCTTATCCAATCCTTTAGTAGGTCCTTGGATATGGATGCAACATCCTTGGTCAGTAAACTGTTTCAGGTAAATAAGCAATCCACCTCGATTCCCCAGCCCGTTCACGGCAATGAGACGTACAAAGTGGACCTCAATAACATGACAGCAAAGTATTGGAAAAAGAATGGTGGCTGGTGGCCCAAATTTTATGCCGATAATCCAGGTGCCTGTGGCATGCTCAGCATTTCTATTCCCGCCTTTGACGCTAACACTGGAATATTTCTTATTTACATTGGCACACAATGCCAGGGCCTGGCGGGTGTGGGTTACGTAAAAGCCTTTTATTACTCGGATGGTAGTGTCGTTGAACTCGGAAAACATAAAGTGTGGGTATCGTGAAGGCCGCTGAACAACTCGTTCCAGCGGATCAGCCCGGTAGATACCGTCTTGCTGTTCCTCATGCAAGGGCATAATTTGGGTCGTAGGGCCGTCCAGTCTTGAGGCTAGCGAAAGCGAGGGGATGAGTTTACACATGGCAGCGCCATTAATGGCCATGACGTGTTTACCTTTTGCCTAGAGGCGTCGGCCAAAGGACCGGAGACAGGGGTTCCCATATCAAGCCGGAGAGAATGGGCCTGTACAACGCCTTACGTACCAGCTAGGTAGCGTAGCCACCGTCCACCTCTCAACGACAGGATCTCGAATCATTGATATGGCGGGCCGTTGTCCGCCCTAGGCGATGCTATTGCGGGGCAGGCCCCGGCAACGCCGACAGGCGAACGAGCCGGATCCGACCCGCCGGGGAGCGGCTACTCCCACTCGATGGTGGCCGGGGGCTTGCCGGAGATGTCGTAGGCGACGCGGGAGATGCCCTTGACCTCGTTGATGATGCGTCTGGAGAGATGATCGAGAAACTCGAAAGGGAGATGAGCGAAGCGGGCGGTCATGAAGTCGAGGGTCTCCACCGCGCGCAGGGCGATGACGTATTCATATTGACGGGCATCGCCGACCACGCCGACGGACTTGACCGGCAGAAAGACGGCAAAGGCCTGACTGACCTGGTCGTAGAGATCCTGGCGCCTGAGTTCCTCGATGAAGATGTGATCCGCCCGGCGCAGGATCTCGGCATATTCCTTCTTGACCTCGCCCAGGATGCGCACCCCCAGGCCAGGACCGGGGAAGGGATGGCGGTAGACCATCTCGTAAGGCAGACCCAGCTCGACGCCGATTCGCCTGACCTCGTCCTTGAACAGCTCGCGTAGAGGCTCGATCAGGCGCAGCCGCATCTCGGCCGGCAGGCCGCCCACGTTGTGGTGGGATTTGATCACATGGGCCTTGCCCGACTTCGCCCCGGCGGATTCGATGACATCCGGATAGATGGTCCCCTGGGCCAGCCACTCCACCTCGGTCAGTTTGGTGGCCTCCTCCTCGAAGACCTCGATGAAGAGATTGCCGATGATCTTGCGTTTGCGCTCCGGATCGGCCACTCCCCGCAAGGCGGCGAGGAAACGCTCCTCGGCGTCGACCCGGATCACCCTGACCCCCATGTGGCGGGCGAAGGTGGCCATGACCTGGTCGCCCTCGTGCAGGCGCAACAAACCGTTGTCGACGAAGACGCAGGTGAGTTGATCGCCGATGGCCCGATGCAGCAAAGCGGCCACCACCGAGGAATCCACGCCGCCGGAGAGCCCAAGCAGGACCTTCCCCGCGCCGACCTGGGCGCGGATCTGTTCGAGGCTGTCCTCGATGATGTGGCCCGGGGTCCAGAGCAGTTCGCAACCGCAGATCTCGAACAGGAAGCGCTCGATGATCCGCTGGCCCTGGCGGGTATGGGTCACCTCGGGATGAAATTGCAGGCCGTAAAAGTGCCGCGACTCGTCCGCCATGCCGGCGAGGGGGGCGTTATCGGTGGCGGCGATGATCTTGAAACCGGGCGGGAGTTCTTCCACCCGATCCCCATGGCTCATCCAGACATCCAGCAGCCCATAGCCTTCCGGGCTGGTATGGTCCTCGATGTCCCGCAGCAGTCGGGAATGACCCCGGGCGCGCACCTGGGCATAGCCGTACTCATGGGCACCGGCCGCGGCCACCCGCCCGCCGAGTTGCGCCGCCATGGTCTGGAGGCCATAGCAGATGCCGAGCACCGGCACCCCCAGTTCGAACACCAGTTGCGGGGCACGCGGGGTGTGTTCGGCGGTGACCGTCTCCGGTCCGCCGGAGAGGATGATGCCAGCAGGCGAAGCCGCTTCAATGGCGGCCAAAGCCCCATCGAAGGGATGGATCTCGCAGAAAACCCCCGCCTCGCGCACCCGCCGGGCGATGAGCTGGGTGTACTGGGAACCGAAATCCAGGATCAGGATGCGATGGGCATGGATATCCGCGTGCGGCTGAGTCATGTCGGGCTCCGGGAGAGGTGAAGTCGGTAGGGTGGGCAGCGCCCACCAGAATGGTGCGCCATGCGTCGCCTACAACTAATCGGTGCGGTAATTGGGCGCCTCTTTGATGATCTGCACGTCATGGACATGGGATTCCCGGATGCCCGCATTGGTGATGCGGACGAACTTGGGTTTGGTGCGCATCTCCTCGATGTTGACGCAGCCGGTATAGCCCATGCTGGAGCGCAGACCGCCGACGAGCTGGTAGATGATGTTGAGCACGCTGCCCCGGTAGGGCACCCGGCCCTCGATGCCTTCCGGCACCAGTTTTTCCACCTCCTTGGTGTCCTCCTGAAAATAGCGATCGCTGGAACCCTGCTTGCCCGCCATGGCGCCGAGGGAGCCCATGCCCCGATAGGTCTTGTAGGAACGCCCCTGATAGAGCTCGACCTCCCCGGGCGACTCGTCGGTGCCGGCGAAGAGGCTGCCGATCATCACCGTGTAGGCGCCGGTGGCGATCGCCTTGGCGATATCGCCCGAATAACGCAGGCCACCGTCGGCGATGAGGGGAATACCCGTCCCCATGAGTTCCCTGGCGACATCCGCCACCGCGGTGATCTGCGGCACGCCGACCCCGGCGACGATGCGGGTGGTGCAGATGGAGTTATGCACGATAGCGTTATCGGCGATAAAGCTGTGAGTCGGGCAATCGACCTCGATGTCATAAACGGGCAGGGCCAAGCGCAAGGGTTGTTTATCCAGCAGCTTTAAGACTTGATACCCCTGTGTCAGCCGTTTTTCGTGTGAAACATTCAGACGGGCGCGGTAGGAATCCCGGCAGTTCAGGTCGGAGGTGCCGGAAAGCCCACCAGCGGAGGGTGCCTCGACATGACAATTGGGCAAGCTCCCTTTCAGCAACAGGCAGAGGATGTTGAAGAGTTCCACCAGCGCCCGGGAGGTATTGCCGAAACAGAGCCGTCCATCGGCCCCTTTATGACCGTCGCTATCCAACAGACCATCGAACAGACCCTGGAGATACTCGGGATCGGCACAGAGGAGATCGGCCGGCAGATGTTTTTCCTGGCGCTTGCCGAATTCCGCCAATAACCTCGCCCACTGCAACGAATACAGATGCAGGTTGAGCACCTTGCTCCCCGCGGTCAGGGTTGGCGCGACCCCCGTCACCTCCTGGACACAGCGGCTGAGTTTGTCGGCGATATCCCTTTCCTGCGGGCCGAAGTACCAGGACACCCGGCCCTGTTGCGAATTTCTGGAGGCCGCGATGAAGGCATGACCATCGCCGAGAAAGGTGCCGAAGAGATAGCCGAGGGCATAGGATTCACGGATGAGCCGGTGATAGCGCGCCAACTGAAGATTCTTGCGGACGGCGAAGGCGGTCAGATCGATTTCCAGGGTGGACGGCAACTCGAAAGCGAGGTGACGCGGGAAGAGACAGGTCCCCTGCTCGACCTCGCCGATGGGTCGCCAACCAATCTTGGTGGCGCCTTGTCGGGTGGGTCGCTCCAGTACACCGACATATCCTTTGGCGGCCAGGGTTGCGGCGCTGGTAGTGGTGAGATCGCCGACCAGATAACGATGATCCGGGGTGGCGAGGGTGCCCCAGAAGGAAGCCGTATGACGAAGCTGCATGACCTCGCGCACGCCGGTGCACCAAGCCTTCACCACGCTGACCGGATGCCCCTCGCGATTGATCACCCGATCGCCGGGGCGGATATCCTCGATGTTCTTGTAGCTGGCGTTCGCCATCAGAACGCGGGTCCCGGCGGCGAAACAGCCGGGACCGATGCCAATCTTGACCGCGTCCGCCCCGGCCTCCACCAGGGCGCGGGCGCCCTCGGCGGTCGCCACGTTGCCGCCGATCACCTGCACATCCGGATAGTGCCGCTTGATCCAGGCGATGCGTTGCAACACTCCCTCGGAATGCCCATGGGCGGTATCCACCACGACGACATCCACCCCCGCCTGCACCAGGGCGGCCACCCGCTCCTCGGTTTCGCCCCCGGTGCCGACCGCCGCCCCCACCCGCAGCCGTTCCTGCTCGTCGCGGCAGGCGTTGGGGTTCTGGCGTGCCTTCTGGATGTCCTTGACGGTGATGAGACCGCGCAGCTCGAAATTCTTGTTGACCACCAACACCTTCTCGATGCGGTGCTGATGCAGCAGGTGGATCACCTCCTCGCGCTTGGCTCCTTCCAGCACCGTCACCAAGCGCTCCTTGGGGGTCATGATGGTTTTGACCGGATCGCTGAGACGGGTCTCGAACCTGAGATCCCGACCCGTGACTATGCCCACCAGTTGCTTGCCGTCGGTCACCGGCACCCCGGAGATGCGATGGGCGCGGGTCAACTCCAACACCTCATGGATACTGGTGTCGGGGGAGACGGTGATGGGCTCGCGGATCACCCCGCTCTCGTATTTCTTGACACTCAGCACCTCCCTTGCCTGCTGCTCGGGAGTCATGTTCTTATGCACGATGCCGATGCCGCCCTCGAGGGCCATGGCGATCGCCAGCCTGGACTCGGTCACCGTATCCATGGCGGCGGAGACGAGTGGGATGCTGAGCCCGATCTCCCGGGTGAGCCGGGTACGCACGTCCACATCCTTGGGAAGCACATTCGAATAGGCGGGGACGAGCAGGACGTCGTCGAAGGTGAGAGCTTCTTGAGCCAGGCGCATGGGATTTCCCCAGAATCTAAATAAACATTTCATTATAGAAATCGTCCCTGACATGGTAAACCACAGATTTGTTGGCTCATCCCCGGCAGACCGCCTTCAACCCCATGGGATCTGAGTCCATGGATCTCGATCGGCTCCAACGGGATATCCTCAGCGTCACCCGGCTGGTCCGCGAGGCGCGGGCCGTGCTCGAAGGGAGTTTCCCCCTGCTCTGGGTCCAGGGCGAGATCTCCAACCTCTCCCGCCCGGCCTCCGGACATCTGTATTTTTCCCTCAAGGACGAATTGAGTCAGGTGCGTTGCGCCCTGTTCCGCAACGAACGCCTGCGACTGCGTTTCGATCCCGCCAATGGCCAAATGGTGCTAGGCCGGGTGCGGGTCAGCCTCTATGAACCCAGGGGCGATTTCCAGCTCATCGTCGAACACCTGGAACCCGCCGGCGAAGGGGCGCTCCGACTGGCGTTCGAGTGGCTCAAACAAAAACTGGCGCTGGAGGGCCTGTTCGACGCGGCCCATAAGGTGCCTTTGCCGAGATTTCCCCGCCAGGTCGGCGTCATCACCTCTCCCAGTGGGGCCGCCTTGCGGGATGTGCTCAGTGTCTTGCGGCGTCGCCATTCCGGTCTCGGGGTGATTCTCTATCCGGCCCAGGTGCAGGGAGCCGGGGCGGTGGAGGAACTCATCCGGGCGTTGCGGATCGCCAACCAGCGGGCCGAGTGCGATGTCCTCATCCTCTGCCGCGGCGGTGGTTCCCTAGAGGATCTCATGGCCTTCAACGATGAAGGGCTCGCCCGCGCCCTCTTTGCCAGCCGGATCCCGGTAGCTACCGGGATCGGTCACGAGATCGACTTCAGCATCGCGGATTTCGTCGCCGACCATCGGGCCCCCACGCCCTCGGCCGCAGCCGAACTGGTCAGCCCGAACCGGGCCGAATGGCTCCATCGCCTGACCGCCCTGGATCAACGTGGCTATCGGGCCATGCGGCTGTTACTTCACCGGCTGGAGTCCCGGCGCCAACAACTCGACCAGCGTCTGGCCCGCGGGCATCCGCGCCAACGGCTGCAACAGGGCTCACAACGCCTGGATGAACTGGAGCGCCGACTGACCAACAGCCTCTCGGCCCGACTCCACAACTCCCGGCTCCGTCTGGCCGCGGTGGCCGCACGTCTTACGGGGCAACACTCAGGCACCAGGCTGGAACACTCTCGTCGCCAGCTGAGGACTCTCCATGAGCGACTCATCCTGGCCATGGCCAGGCAACGGCAGGCCGCGCAGCAGCGGCTCAGCCGCAACCTCGAACTCATCAACGCCCTCAGCCCCCTGGCCACCCTGAGTCGGGGCTACAGCCTCACCCGCCTCGAGGCCGACCACCGGATCCTCCGGCGTAGCGATCAAGTCGCCCCGGGCGATTGTATCCGGACCAGCCTGGCGCTGGGCTCACTCCTTTCCCGTGTCGAGCAGGTATATGGGGCTGAGCCCCAGGACCCTACCGCGGCCTGAATCCAGGGGATTGGTGACGGCGGCGCGGCGCGCCTTATCCAGCCTACCAGACCAAGTTCCCCAGGCGGCCCCGGGCAGAAGCGATTTAGCCGGATTTTTGTTCTCAAAAGGAGAACAATGACCAGTGCATTGTTCTTGGTAACAGAACGAAAACGGGCTTTTTCCACCTTGGCCCGGAAGCTCGTACTCGGGCGGATAAGCGGTGCGCATCCGCCATCCCTCAAAAGGGGATTGCTGGATGCGGTACGCTTATCCTTGTTGCTACACAAGATTCATCCAGTGACGACCAGCACCCAGAGAGCCCAGCGATGCCCAGTCCAGCCCAGGTTCAGAACCGAGGATACAGATACGCCGATTATTGCGCCTGGCCGGACGACCAGCGCTGGGAGTTGATCGACGGCACGGCCTACGATATGAGCCCGGCTCCGAGCCGACGGCATCTAGAGGTCCTCGGTGAACTCTTCGTACAGATCAAGACCCGCTTAGGTTCCTCGCCCTGTCGAGTCTATGTCGCCCCCTTCGATATCCGTCTGCCCGCGCGGGACGAGGCCGACGATGAGGTGATGAGCGTGGTGCAGCCCGATATCGCGGTGATCTGCGATCGGCGAAAGTTGGACGACCGGGGCTGCCGCGGCGCGCCGGATTGGATCATCGAGGTGCTTTCCCCCACCACCGCCGCCAAGGACCAGATCCAGAAACCAGATCTTTATGCGCGACATGGGGTGGCCGAGTATTGGCTGGTACACCCCCTGGATCGGCTCGTCATCATCTATCGGCTCGAAGCGGGCGACTATGGCCGGCCCGAGATACAAGAAACCCGCGGCGAAACGCCCCTGGACCTCTTTCCCGGCTTGGCGATCGACTGGGATGTCATCTATCCGGAGCCCTCGCCAGGGGCCTAACGGATCAGAGCTGGGGAGGCCACAGCCCGGCCTCGGCTGCGGGGAGATAGGGGCTAAAATATTTTCGGCTGTTTCCCCACCCAACCCGAACAAGGCGACACCCCTTTCATGCACATCGACTGGCTGGCCAAACGCGCCGATCTCTCCCCCCAGCGGATCGCCCTCATCGACAGCCTGCACGGCTGTCGCCCCATCACCTATGCCGACTGGAACCGGGCGGCCAACCGCACGGCCTGGCTATTGCGTGAGCGGTGCGGGCTGGGCCAGGGGGATCGGGTCGCCATTCTGGCGATGAACTGCGTGGAATACCTGGATCTCTGGTTCGCCTGTCAAAAGCTGGGGGCCATACTGCAACACCTGAACTGGCGTCTCAGCGTTCCGGAATTGACGGAATTGATCGCCGATGCGACACCCCGGGTGCTGGTCTATGGCGCCGATTTCCTCGCCCAGGTCGATCAGTTGCGCCACCTCGCCGGCAGCCTGGAACAGTGTCTGGCCTTGGAGGAACGGAGTCCGGATGGAGCGGATGACCTCTGTCTCGATGAGCGGGAGGGGTTTCCGGTCTCCTCTCCGCCCCTGGTCGAACTCGATCTGGATGACCCCTGGTCGCTCTGTTACACCGGCGGCACCACCGGCCTGCCGAAAGGGGCGGTGCTCACCCAGGGCAATATCCTCTGGAACGCCGTCAACACCCTCACCAGTTGGGAGCTCAAGGCGGATGATGTCACCCTGCTCAACGCCCCGCTGTTCCACACCGGCGGCTTGAACGTGCTGACCGCCCCCCTGGTGCTCGGCGGGGGAACCTCCATTCTCTGCCGGAATTTCGATCCGGATCAGGTGTTCGATCTGCTCCAGAACTTTCAGGTGACCCTCTGGTTCGGGGTGCCGACCATGTTCATCCTGATGCAGCAGCATCCCCGCTGGGCCGAGGCGGATCTTTCCCGCTTGAGGTTCGTCATCAGCGGTGGCGCGCCTTGTCCGCCGCCGGTGTTCGAGCGCTTCTGGGCCAAGGGGGTGGAATTCAAGAGCGGCTACGGCCTGACCGAGGCGGGGCCCAATACCTTCTGGTTACCCCGGGAGGACGGGCGTCGCAAGCCGGGCTCGGTGGGAAAACCCCTGTTCCAGGTTGAGGTCCGGGTGCGACTGGAAGACAGGGAGGCCGGCCCCGGGGAGGTGGGTGAGCTGTATATCCGCGGGCCCCATGTCTGTCGGGGCTACTGGAACCGCCCGCTGGAAACGGCCCAGGCGATCCAGGATGGTTGGCTGCGCACCGGGGATCTGGCCTGCTATGACGAGGAGGGCTATTACTCCATCGTCGGACGCCGCAAGGATATGCTCATCAGCGGCGGCGAGAACATCTATCCAGCCGAGGTGGAGGGCGTGTTGGCGGGCCATCCAGGGGTCGCGGAGGCGGTGCTGATCGGCGTGCCGGACGACAAATGGGGGGAAGTCGGACGGGCCGTCATCGTGACGGTACCTGGATTCGAGCCCAGCATCGAGGAATTGCTGGCCTTCTGCAGCGAACGTCTGGCCAGGTATAAAATCCCCCGCAGCCTGGTCTTTGCCCCCTCGATTCCCCGCACCGCCGCGCACAAGGTGGACAAGCTGGCCTTGCAGCGTCTTTATGGGCCACCTCAGTTCAGCAAGGAATAAATAAACAAATGCCAAGTCTTATCGCGAATGGCCTCAGCGTTCATTATGAAGTCAGTGGCGAAGGACCACCCCTGGTATTCATCACCGGGCTCGGCTACGGAGGATGGTTCTGGCATAAGCTTGCGCCATTATTGACAGACTATTATACGATCTTGACTTATGATAACCGTGGCGCCGGTGGCACCGATAAGCCTCCCGGCCCTTATGACCTGGCCATGCTAGCGGCGGATGCGGCGGCTTTATTGGATGCCCTGGACTGGCGCCGGGTTATCCTCTGCGGGCATTCCCTGGGCGGCTTCATTGCTCAGGAGTTGGCGCTCAGCCGGCCGGATCTGGTCGAGCGACTGATCCTCGCCGCCACCCACACCGGAGGACCGGCGGTCGTTCCCATGAGCCCGGAGGTGATGGCCGTCATCATGGACCGGAGCGGCGAGCCGGAGGACCTGTACCGTCGGGGAATCGGGCTGGCCACGGCCCCGGGGTATGCCGAGAGCCACCCGGAGGATTTCCGGGCCATCCTCGAGTATCGCCTGAGCCAGCCTGTTTTACCCGAACACTATGCCGCGCAAGCCATGGCGGGAGCGGCCATGGCCAACCTCAGCGCCGAGGAGGTCGCCGGGCGTCTGGCCCGGATCACCATCCCCACCCTGATCCTGTTCGGTGACCAGGACCAGGTGGTCCCTCCCGGCAATGCCCGGTTCTTCCTTGATCTCATGCCCCAGGCGGTGTCTTGTCTGGTCCCGGGCACGGGCCACCTGTTCCCTCTGGAAGATCCCCAGACCAGCGCCCGAGTCATTGCCGACTTCTGCGGCCGCGCCTAACAGACCATGTATATCGGTGATTATCTCGGACGGCGGGCCTTGTATACCCCGGATCGCCTGGCCATTCTCGATGCCGGGCGTTCACCCGAGTGGCGCTTGACCTACGCCGAGTTGAACCGACGCACCAACCGCCTGGCCCATTGGCTACGCCATCAAGCCGGAGTGGGCTATGGCGATCGGGTGGCGATACTCGCCCGGGATCGGGTGGAACATCTGGAAGCCTTCTTCGCCTGCGGCAAACTCGGGGCTATCCATGTCCCGCTGAATTGGCGTGCCCATTGGCGGGAACTCCTCGGGATGCTCGCCCAGGTCCGGCCCAAGGTACTGATCTTCGAGGAGGAATTCCGTCCTGCTGTGACCGGGATCGATGCGTCGATGGCTGCCGAGCCAGCGGGGATCACTCATGGCCTGCATCTGGATGGCGCGGGGCTGGAATGGAGCCGTCATTACGAAACCCAGCTCCAGGCCAGTCCGGACTCGACAATCGGCTACGAGAAACTGGAAGCGGAGGATATCGCCGCCCTCATCTTTACCGGCGGCACCACCGGACTCCCCAAGGCGGCGCGTATCTCCCATCGCATGATCGCCTGGAACAGCCTCAACACCCTCATCCATGACGTGATCCCCGGTGATCTTTACCTCAATGTCTTTCCCCTCTTTCACACCGGTGGTCTGTTCGTCTATACCCTGCCCCAGGTGATTCTGGGCGGGACCAGCATCCTGCTGCGACACTTCGATCCAAGCCGGGTGCTGGAGTTGATCGAAGGGGAGCGCGTCAGCCTCTTCGCCGGGGTGCCCACCATGTATCGGTTGCTGACCCAATCCCCCCGTTGGCCCCAGGCGGATCTGTCCTCGCTACGTTTTTGCACCAGTGGCGGAGCACCCTTGCCGGTGCCTTTGGTGGAACAATACGCCCGCGAGAAAGGGGTGAGGTTCAAACAGGGGTTCGGCATGACCGAGTTTGGGCCTGGCGTCTTTGCCCTGGCGCCGGAGGACGCTGTCTCCAAGGCGGGCTCCATCGGGCGACCCAACTTTTTTGTCGAGGCACGGGTACTGGATCCCCAGGGGCGGGCGCTGGGTCCCGGAGAACCCGGGGAATTGGTATTGCGCGGTCCATCCCTGAGTTCGGGATACTTCGGCCAGCCCGGGATGGAAGGACCGGCGTTGGACCCGGAGGGGTTCTTTCATACCGGCGATGTCGCGAAATACGATGCAGATGGGTATTTCTTCATCCTCGACCGGCTCAAGGATATGTATCTTTCCGGCGGGGAGAACGTCTATCCGGTGGAGATCGAGCAGGCCCTCTATCAACACCCCGGGGTGCAGCACTGTGCCGTCATCGGGGTCCCGGACCCCAAATGGGGTGAGGTGGGATTGGCCTGCGTGGTACCGGCACCCGGGCAGAGTCTCGATGAGGTCGAGCTCCTGGTCTTTCTCAGGGACCGCCTCGCCGGATACAAGGTCCCCACCCGGGTGGAATTTCTCGAGCAACTCCCACTCAGCGCCGCCGGGAAAATCCTCAAGTCCGTCTTGCGGGCCAGGATGATCGGTTTGGGTTCCAGAAGTGAATGAGTCCGAAAGACAATGGATTATTTTCTCAGCAAGCTGCTCCCCCTCTTCTTCTACCCCCTGGGCCTGGCCATCGCGGTCGGCCTCTGGGTAAGCCTCGTGGGCCTGAGGCAAGGGGCCCGCAAGACAGCCTGTCTCGGGCTGGTGGCTACGGCTGGGTTATGGTTGAGCAGCACCCCTTTCTGTGCCGATTGGTTGTTCCAAGGGTTGCAACAGCCATTCCCCCTGCAACCCATGACGGCCATACCCAAGGCGGAGGCTATCCTGGTGCTTGGAGGGCTCGCCGAGGGACCAGCGGACAGGCCGGACACCGTTGATTATGCCGACAGCATCGAACGTGCCCTCTACGCGAGACATCTGTTTCTGGCGGATAAGGCGCCCTTGATCTTGATCTCGGGTGGTTCCGCCCCGGGATGGCGACCGGAGGCGGAGATCATCGCCGATCTCCTGGTCGATCTGGGGGTGCCGAGAACCGCTTTGCTCACTGAAAGCAAGAGTCGGAACACCAGGCAGAATGCCCTCTTCTCCCAAGCCTTGCTGCAAGAGAGGCGGATCGAGCGGGTATTGCTGGTGACCTCGGCCTATCACATGCAACGTGCCCAGGCGACCTTCCGGGCCCTGGGTGTGGAGGTGATTCCCGCCCCGACTGACCACCACCTCACAGCGGATGAGTTTCCCAGCATGAACTGGTTGCCCAAGGCCGAGGCCCTGGAGCAATCTACCCGGGCGTTGAAAGAATATCTGGGATGGGTGGTCTATAGATTGAGAGGCTGGGCTTAACCGAGGAAGGACGGCGGCTGTTTTGTCCCAATATAAACTCATTCTCAGAAAGTCATTTCAACCTTTTGATAAGGTGGATTATTATATTTTGCCTTCGATTCTCATCCGGAACACCGGGTCTGGTTGCCGCTTACGACGATGATGGTTTCAATGCGTACACTCTGTCTCTTACTTGGGCTGACGACGTTCTTGTCCGGGCTTACCGGCTGCGCCTGGTTCACATCGGCGCCCGAGGAAGACCAGGAGAACAAGAACGCTGTAGCCTTGCCGGATGGAACCGGAACGACCGTTACGGATAGCAAGCCGACCCTCCCGGATGACAGGCAGTTGCGTATCGAGGTCTATAAGGATAAACGGGAGATCGTGCTCAAGCGCGGTCAGGTGGCGATCGGAAACTATGACGTGCGTTTGGGCCGCAACCCCAAGGGTAAAAAGCTGACGCAAGGCGACTCGCGAACGCCGGAAGGACGGTACCGGGTCTGCGAGGTCCGGCCAAGCAAGTATAAGGCCTTCATCTGGTTCAACTACCCGAATGAAGAGGATGCCGACCTGGCCTTGCGCGAGGGGCGTCTCAGCGCGGACCAACACCGTCGCATCCTCACCGCCCTGAAAGCGGGGCAGTGTCCGCCCTCCAATACACCCTTGGGTGGTCTGGTGGGAATCCATGGCGACGAGGAGGAGCCACCACGCCGGTACAATTGGACCCAGGGCTGTATCGCCCTAGTCAACAATCATGATGTGCTGCATCTGGCAAGACTCATTCGGCCCGGCACCCCGGTGGTGATTCATCCTTGAGGCGTTGCCTGGGGCAAGTAATTGTTTTCGCCAGCGACACCCCCTTGCCACCTATCCGTTTATTCCCCCCCTTGATAAGGGGGGATTGAGGGGGGTTCACAGCGGCGAAATCTCTGACGCAGCCATCCTGGCCGCGGGGCTTCAGGCCAGAAAATCCCCCTCCTCCATCCTTTTCCAACGGGAAGGAGGCTTAGGAACCCCTTCCCCGAGGGAAAACGGCCATTCCCCGTTTGACCGAAAAATTCCATCTAAGATAGAATTTTGCGTTTTATCTTTACGCGAAAAATGCGGCTTCTGCCGTAGCAGCGATGACTGGATGGGGATGACAAAGATGTATGCGGTGATACAAACCGGTGGTAAGCAGCACCGGGTGGCTGAAGGGGATACCCTGAAGGTCGAGAAATTGGAAGCCGAAACCGGCTCGACCGTCGAATTCGACAAAGTGCTCATGGTCGCCGACGGCGACGAGGTGAAGATCGGCACCCCCTATCTCGATGGAGGTAAGGTGACCGCCGAGGTACAGGCCCTTGGCCGGGCCAAGAAGGTGCACATCCTCAAGTTCCGGCGCCGCAAGCACTACCTGAAGCGTCAGGGACACCGTCAATGGTACACTCAGGTGAAGATAACCGGCATCAGCGCGGGTTGAAGAGGTTTGATCCATGGCTCATAAGAAAGCAGGCGGTAGTTCCCGCAACGGTCGCGATTCCCAATCCAAACGGCTGGGCGTCAAGGTGTTCGGCGGTCAGTTGGTTCCGGCCGGCAGCATTATCGTCAGGCAACGGGGCAGCACTTTTCGCAACGGCGACAATGTCGGCTGCGGACGCGATTTCACCCTGTTCGCCAAGGTGACCGGCACCGTGAAATTCGAGGTGAAGGGACCGAACAACCACAAATTCGTGAGCGTGGTGGCGGCCGCCTGAGGGCGCCCGATCCCGCTCGATCGAGGGCCTCGTCAATCGACGGGGCCTTTTGTTTTCTAGCCAGACCGCGGTGGTGTTCTGAAATCCGATGAGGTTTGTCGATGAGGCCGTCATCCGGGTACAGGCCGGTGACGGGGGCAATGGCTGCGTCAGTTTCCGACGGGAGAAGTTCATCCCTCGTGGCGGCCCTAACGGCGGCGATGGTGGGGACGGCGGCAGCCTGTATCTGATCGTCGATGCCTCTCTCAACACCCTGGTCGATTTCCGCATGAAGCGACTGTATCGCGCCGAACGCGGGCAGGATGGCATGGGCAAGGATCGGACCGGCGCCAGCGGCAAGGATCTGGAAATTCCGGTTCCCCTGGGCACCCGTGTGTTCGATGCCGAGACCGAGGAGGAGATGGGGGATCTCGTCAGCCAGGGACAACGGCTGCTGGTCGCCAGGGGAGGACGCCGGGGGCTGGGTAACACCCGCTTCAAAAGCAGCACCAACCAGGCGCCGCGACGGGCCACCCCGGGAACGCCGGGCGAACAGCGGGAACTGCGTCTCGAACTCATGTTGTTGGCGGATGTGGGTCTGCTCGGATTGCCGAATGCCGGGAAATCCAGCCTCATCACCCAGGTGTCGAGCGCAAGACCCAGGATTGCCGAGTATCCCTTCACCACCCTCCATCCCAATCTGGGCGTGGTGCGAGTGGACGATGAGCGCAGCTTTGTCATGGCGGACATCCCGGGGTTGATCGAAGGGGCCGCGGAAGGGGCCGGACTGGGCATCCAGTTTCTCAAACACCTGATGCGCACCAGGCTGCTGTTGCACATGGTGGATATCGCCCCTTTGGACGAGCAGGCGGACCCGGTGGAGGATATCCGCCGTATCGAGCAGGAACTCGAGAAATACGACCAGGATCTCCTGTCGAAGGAACGCTGGTTGGTGTTGAACAAGATCGATCTCCTGACCGCCGAGGAATTGGCCGAGCGTCGCCAAGATCTCCTCTCCCGCTGTAATTGGCGGGCGCCGGTGTTCGCCATCTCGGCCCTGGGCGGTCAGGGGTCGGACGCACTCATGGAGGCCTTGATGCAGCGTTTGGAGGCCATGCGCCGGGAACAAGAGCCCGGGCTCGCCGATCCGGACGAGATCCCCTGGGACCCTTTGCGGTCATGAGCCACCACCGATGAGCACGCGGGATCGGGTGATGGCCACCCGGCGTTGGGTGGTCAAGATCGGAAGCGCGCTCCTGACCGCCGGCGGCCATGGCTTGGGGCAGTCGGCCCTGAGTTCCTGGGTGGAGCAGCTCACCAACTGGCTGGCCGGGGACGAGCATCGTCAACTCATCCTGGTTTCCTCCGGCGCGGTGGCGGAAGGCATGAGTCGCATGGGCTGGAAGCAACGCCCGCGACGTCTGCACCAACTCCAGGCGGCGGCGGCCATCGGCCAGATGGGGCTGATCCAGGCCTATGAAAGCTGTTTCAAGCGCCATCACCGCCATACCGCCCAGGTGCTGCTGACCCGGGATGATCTTTCCGATCGCGGGCGTTATCTCAATGCCCGCAGCACCCTGCGCACCCTGCTCGAACTCGGGGTGGTGCCGGTGATCAACGAAAACGACACCGTCGCCACCGATGAATTGAGATTCGGTGACAACGACACCCTCGCCGCCCTGGTGGCGAACCTGATCGAGGCCGACCTGCTCATCCTGCTCACCGATCAGGACGGCATCTTCGACCAGGATCCCCGCCTCAATCCCCGGGCCCACCTCATCCGCGAAACCAGGGTGGACGATCCGACCCTGGACGAGGTCGCTGGTGGCGGTGGCTCAGGGCTGGGTCGTGGGGGAATGGTGACCAAGGTGCGCGCCGCCCGCCTCGCCGCCCGCTCGGGCACCGCCACCCTCATCGCCCCGGGCGCCGCTCCGGAGGTGATGGGCCGGATCGCCCGGGGAGAGGATGTCGGCAGCCTCTTGTTGCCGGTACAGGAGCCCGAAGCGGCGAGAAAACGCTGGTTGGCGGGACAACTCCAACTTCGCGGACGCTTGGTGATCGACGCCGGGGCGGTGCGTATGCTGCGCGATTACGGCAAGAGCCTGCTGGCCGTGGGGGTGAAGTCGGCTGAAGGGGACTTTGGCCGCGGCGAGATGCTGTCCTGCGTCGACGAACAGGGCCAGGAGGTGGCCCGGGGGTTGGTCAATTACGACGCCCAGGAGACACGGCGTATCATCGGCCAGCCCTCCAACCGTATTGAATCCATCCTCGGCTATGTGGATGAGCACTCACTCATTCACCGGGACAACCTAGTACTGATGTAATACCGACCCGGTAGGACATCAGGCGGTTCGATGTTCTCTGATCGCAGGCTGGGACTGGCGCCTGCCTCGGCTCTCGCATGCGGAACCCGAGATCTGGTGCCACCGGACTTGATCCGGGAAAACCACCTCCAGCGCCGAACCCGAACATGTATTCAGAAACAGCCTGGCGTTGGCCGTGAGCGACAGCGAAGCCTGTCCACCTGTCGATGTTTCCGGGCATGAGCCCTTTTACCCGGTTTTTCGTTCTCCAATAGGGAACAATGCGTCCATGGATGGCGAATTGTTCTCCAAATAAGAACAAAAATCGGCCATTTCTCGTCAATGCCCGGCGTCGTTCAGCGCTCATACCCATTTCTTTTTCTGTCAGGAATGAGACGCCGCTAGAACGAAAAAACCGGCGCGAGGCCGGTTCTCCGACGCCGGAAGCTATCGACCTCAGGCGGCAGCCGTCGCCATGGCCCGGATCTGGGCACTCAGGCGGCTCTTGTGCCGAGCGGCCTTATTCTTATGGACCAGCCCCTTGGTGACCATGCTGTCGATCACCGGCGTAGCCGACCTCAAGGCCGCCTGGGCCTTGGTCTGGTCCCCTGCCTGGATGGCATTGACGGTTTTCTTGATATAAGTCCGCATCATGCTGCGGAAATGCTGGTTGTGCTTGCGGTGCTTTTCCGCTTGGCGAGCGCACTTTTCCGCTTGCGGTGTATTGGCCAAGTTGAGATCTCCTGCTGGGATAATAAGGTTGTGAGACAGTCCGAGAGCCGGGGGAAAATATACCTTTTTTCCAGTTTCGTCAAAATCCGGGAACTTCTTGGCCCGAAAGCCGGCCTTCCAGCGGCGAACGCCTTCCCCATCGCTCCCGCTCTGATCGAAGCTGGCGGGGATCATCCAGGGTTCGGGTGGGCTGGCAAACCGCGACGGCTTCAATGACTTGGCCGGTGCGGTTACATTTGAATCCGACCTGACCAATGTGGGAGATCGAGATGCAAGCCGATGAGTTTCAGACCTTTGTCACCGAGCATGAGGAAATCCAAACGGCCTTGCGCCGCGCCGTGGCGGCCGTTCCCGCCAAAGGCTTCGGCGTCGCCGGCGACTTGGCGGCACTGGTGCTGCTGTTCCCGGTGGTCCGCTTCATCCTCATGGAAATCGGCCTACCCTGGCTCGTCACCCTCAAGAAATACTCCGAGGTGGAGCGCCGCCGGGTGGAGGGCTGGATCGACCGTCACGCCCAGGCGCAGGGTCTCGATCCCGACGTGGTGGAAGCAGCGAGCCAGGCGCTGATGAAAGAGCTGGAGCAGACCACCGGGGCCCGTGCCCGCAAGCAGTGGGAGCGGCTATTGGAACTCTTGAAGAAGTAATGGGGTGCGCGCCTCGGCGCGCTTGTGTGCTTGCGCGCCAAGGCGCGCACTCCAAAGAGATAAAAAATGCCGGACCACAGCCGTAGCGCCTCGCCGACACGGCCGATCCATTTCTATGTGGACGACGCCCCCTACTTCATCACCGCCTCCACTTACCAACACCGGCGCTTGCTCACCGACGCGATCAAGGTCGGGCTGCGCGACAGCCTCCATCACACCTTTGCCGACTATGGCTGGACCTTCGACCACTGGGTGATTCTCGACGACCATTACCACCTCCTGGGGCGGAGTCGAAGCGGACGGGACCTGCCGCGTATTCTCAACAAGGTCCACCACCAGACCGCGCAACGGATCAATCAACGGCTGACGCCCGAGCGGCGGGAGGGCGGTCCCATCTGGTACAACTACTGGGACTACTGCCCGCGCACCGAGAGGGAATACAACCTCCGCCTCTGCTACCTGCTCAACAATCCGGTCAAGCACGGCTACGTCACCAACCTCCACGACTGGCCCTGGTCGAGCTTCGAATCCCTCTTCGGGGAGCGGCAGGACGAGGGGATGCGCCAGCTGTTCCTCGACCATCGCGAATACCGCACCCTGAGCCTCCCCGAAGACGAATAATTTGGAGTGCGCGCCTTGGCGCGCGAATAACCAAGCGCGCCGAGGCGCGCACTCCGAAATGATAGAATCCCGGGCAAGGCACAGGCTGAACAAGGAAACCCCCATGCCGACCCTACACCTCCAGCAATTCGAACTCGGCGGCGACCGCTACCGGATCGCCATCTCTTCTGACCAGCCGGGCCTCACCCTGCGCCATGAGGTGGAATTCGACTACCGCCTCGCCCCGGAGGACCAGGAGGCGCTCCGCTGGTACCTGGAAGACTATCTCCAGTTCCCCCAGGAGCCGAACCCCAGCCTCGCCGCCCGCACCGAGCAGCGTCTGGCCGAGATCGGCGCCGGGCTGTTCGAGACCATCTTCGACGGCCGCAAGATGATCGAGTGGTGGGGCCGGGCCAAAGACTCCCTCGACCGGATGCGCATCGAGGTCTCCACCAGCGTCGCCGCCGCCACCGCCATCCCCTGGGAGCTGCTGCGCGACCCCGGCACCGACGTTCCCCTCGCCATCCGCGCCGCGGAGTTCGTGCGCAGCCACCGCGACGCCAACCAACAGCCGCGGCTCCCCGAGGCCGCCGACCAACTGCGCCTCCTCCTCGTCATCTGCCGCCCCAAGGAGGACCTGGACGTGCCCTTCCGTTCGGTGGCCAGCCACCTGGTGCGCGGGCTCAACGCGGCGGCGCGGCGACAGGTGCGCCTCCAGGTGCTGCGCCCGCCCAGCTTCGAGCAGCTCAGCCGCACCCTGCACGACGCCAAGAACCGGGGCGAGCCCTTCCATGTCGTCCACTTCGACGGCCACGGGCTCTACGCCGACACCGAGGCGGTCAAGGCGCAGCTCGGCCCCCTCGACGCCCGCTGGTTCGACGCCGGACGCCAGGGTCCCCAGGGCTTCCTGCTGTTCGAGAACCCCGACTCCAAGACCAACAGCGACTATCGCACCGGCAAGGAGATCGGCGATCTGCTGGTCCGCACCCAGACCCCGGTGCTCATCCTCAACGCCTGCCGCTCGGCCCACGCCGAAGCCCGCTCTTCTGCTGAGGGAGATACCGGGGCGGCGCCGGCCTTCGGCTCCCTGGCCCAGGAGGTGATGGACGCCGGGGTGGCCGGGGTGGTGGCCATGCGCTACAACCTCTGGGTGGTCACCGCCACCAAGTTTATCTACGAGCTCTACCGCAACCTCGCCCGCGGCCAGAGCCTGGGCGCGGCGGTCAGCCAGGGGCGCCGTCAGCTCCATGCCGAGCCGCGGCGGCGCATCGCCTTTCAGGAGATCCAGCTTCAGGACTGGCCGGTGCCGGTGGTGTTCGAGGCCGCCCCCATCCGCCTGCTGCCGCCCGGCGACGCCGCCGCTGGCTGGCGGCTCGATCTCCAGGCCGACCAGTCCCAGCAGGACCGGCTCCCCCCGCCGCCGGACATCGGCTTCATCGGCCGCGACGAGACCCTGCTCGCCCTGGACCGCGCCTTCGATCGCGACCGCATCGTTCTCCTCCACGCTTACGCCGGCGCGGGCAAGACCGCCGCCGCCGCGGAGTTCGCCCGCTGGTACCGCGATACCGGCGGGATCGAAGGCGGCCCGCTGCTCTTCACCTCCTTCGAGACTTACAAGCCCCTCTATCGGGCGCTGGGCGACTTCGGCGAGGTCTTCGATGAGTTGCTGGAGGCCAACGGCATCCACTGGGGCGCCCTGGCCGACCTGGAGTCGCGTCGCCATATCGCCCTGCAGGTGATGGCGCAAGTCCCCCTGCTCTGGATCTGGGACAACCTGGAGCCGGTGACCGGTTTCCCCGAGGGCACGGAATCCGTCTGGTCCGCCGCCGAGCAGGCGGAGCTGCTGGGCTTCCTGCGCGCGGCTCGCCGGACCAAGGCGCGCCTCCTGCTCACTTCGCGCCGGGACGAGCGCCCCTGGCTCGGCGAGCTGCCGGTGCGCATCGCCGTGCCGCCCATGCCCATGACCGAGCGCGCCGCCCTGGCCGAGGCCCTGGCGCAGAAACAGGGCCAGCGCCTGGCCCTGGCGGACTGGCGGCCCCTGCTGAGGTTCACCGAGGGCAACCCCCTGACCCTGCTGGTGGTGGTGCGCCAGGCCCTGAACGAGGGGCTGCGGGAGGCGGAGGCAATCGCCGCCTTCGTCGAACGCCTGCGGGCCGGCGAGCTGGGGTTCGCGGACGAGACCAGCGAGCGGCGCGACCGCTCCCTGGCCGCCTCGCTCCAGTACGGCTTCGAGCGCGCCTTCGACGAAGACGAGCAGCGCATCCTCGCCCTGCTGGTGTTCTTCCAGGGGTTCGTGGCTGTGGATGCGCTGAAGTTCATGGGCGATGCGGATCAAGAGTGGTCCCTGCCCGAGCTGCGGGGCCAGAGCCGCGAGGGGCTGATCGCCCTCCTCGACCGCGCCGCCGGGATCGGGCTGCTGGATGGGCTCGGCGAGGGCTACTACCGCATCCACCCAGCCCTGCCCTGGTTCTTCCGCCGCCTCTTCGACCGCTTCTATCCGGACCGCGAGGCGCCATCGCGCCCTCTCCCATCGGGAGAGGGTCGGGGTGAGGGGAGTCCAGGGGCGGATGCCGCCACCCGCGCCTTCTGTGCCGCCCTGGGCGGGCTGGGCGACTACTACGCAGAGCAATATGAGAACGGTCGCCGCGAGGTGATCGGCTTCCTGCGCGCCGAGGAGGCCAACCTGCTCCAGGCCTGGCGGCTGGCCCGGCGGCTGGGGCTGTGGGATCTCGTCACCAGCACCATGCAGGGGCTGGATCGGCTCTACGATTACAGCGGGCGCCGCGCCGAGTGGGCGGCCCTGGTGACCGCGGTGGTGCCTGATTTCATTGCCGCGGACGACGGCCCCCTCCCCGGTCGCGAGGAGCACTGGGGCCTGGTCACGGAATACCGGGTCTGCCTGGCCGAAGAGGGGCGCGACTGGGCCGGGGCGGAGCGGCTGCAACGGCGGAGGGTGGCGTGGGACCGCGGGCGCACCGCGGAGCTGTTGGGACGCCCGGCCGCAGGGCTGGATGGGTCGGAGCGAAACCGGTTGCGCAGCCTGGCGGTCTCGGTGGAACAGCTCGGCCATATCCAACGCGCGCAGGAACGCCCGGAGTGCCTCCCGGCCTATGAGGAGGCCCTGGGGCTGTGGAAGCGGATCGGCGAGACCTCTGCCGAAGCCGTCTGCGCCTTCAACCTGGGGTATGTCTACATGGACCTCCCCGCTCTGCGCGATCTGGGGCAGGCCGAGCACTGGTACCGACGCAGCCTGGAGCGGCACGCCGAGGGCGACCGCCTGGGCCAAGGGAAGTGCCAGAACCAACTGGGCGCGGTGGCCTGGGAGCGGGCTCTGGAGGCCCAGGCCGCCGGGAATGCCAAGGGGGTGAACGCCCAGGTTCGCGCCGCTCTGGACTACTACCACCAGGCCCTGGAGCTGTTGCCCGCAGACGCGGTGGACGATCTCGCCGTGACCCACCACCAACTGGGGAACATCTACCAGAGCATCGGCCGGCTCGACGCCGCCCTGGCGCACTATCAGGAAGACATCCGCCTGGATGACGCTTCGGGCAATCACTACGGCGCGGCCCAGACCCGCTTCAACGTCGCCCTCGCCCTGCTCCAGGCCGGCCGCCGCTTGGATGCCCTGGACTACGCCCGCGCCGCGCTGCAAGGCTTCCAGCGCTACGGCGAGCGGGCGCAGGACATGATCGACCGGACCCAGGCGCTGATCCGCCGCATTCAGGGCTGACCGGGGCTGGAGAGAAAACAGCCAAAAAGCGTTCATTATCAGAGAACAATGGCGTCTTAAAGCTCGTCATTGTTCTCTTCATGAGAACAAATAGATGGCTCAGGGCGCCTGGCCCCGGTGCTCGATGGCGTCACCGCCCGGCCACTAGGGACGGCGCCTGGCGAAATAGAGCCCGCACCGGCCCCCGGAGCCGGGGGTCGAGGTGGCCGCGAGCGACAAGAGAGCCGTCACGCCTCGCCAGTCCAACTTTGCGGCGCTCCGGGCCTGGGCGTTGTGGTCTGATTTTCTGTTCTCCAATGAAGAACAATGCCTCTTTTTACAAAGCATTGTTCTCTTATAAAGAACAAAAAATGGCCATTTTCGTCGAGGCCCGGAGCCGCTGGGTGTGAATATCCATTCCCCGCGGCGCTTTCTTCCAGTTCAGCAGCAGATTCGGGACCCGCGCCCGACCACGCAGAGGCCGAACCGAGATGCAGACAAGCTCCAGGGTACTCCTCCTCTGGGCTCCCGGATGAGAAACGCCATCCAATAAGAGCGGGCGGACGCCCGCACTCCGTACCCCTCCTCTGGCCTCCCGGATGAGAGACGCCATCCAATAAGAGCGGGCGGACGCCCGCACTCCGTACTCCTCCTCTGGGCTCCCGGATTAGAGATGCCATCCAATAAGAGCGGGCAGACGCCCGCACTCCGTACCCCGCCTCTGGGCTCCCGGATGAGAGACGCCACCCTTTGCCGACCCAGGTCGCACTGTATAGGGCTATCTCGGGCACCCCTGGGGTGTTTCCGTTATGCTATGCCCAGGCCGGAGACCTGGATCAACCATAGCGGAATGCTTCATAGAACTTGGTTATCGATCACTTTGCCGATAGGCGTGCTCGCCTGTGCGGGTGGCCTGTTGTGGTGGCCTTCCCCCTGGCCAGCCAGCTATCTGGCGGCCCTCAACCTCGTCCTCTATCTGACCTTCGGCGTCGGTCTGCTGTTGAGCTGGAGCTTCGACCGCAGCCGGGTCTTTTTCCTCCTGCTGATCTTGTTGCTGACCGCCATCGGACTGGCCTGGCTCGGCGCCTTTCAGCCGCGGACGGGACCCCAGGCCAGGATTTTCTATGCCTGCCTCTGTCTGTTCGCCCCCTTCGCGATCTTCGGTCTCGGCATCACCAACGAGCGGGGGATCCTGACCAGACATGGCCTGCTCCGCTGGCTGCTCATCGCCGTGCTGGTCGGTTTGACGCTCGCCTTGACGGCGACCGAGAACCGAGCAGCGGTGCGCTATTTCGAGTTCGTGTATGTCTCCTTCACCCAAACGCCGCTTACCCCTCTCCCGCAACGGGCGGTGTTGATGTTCCTCCTGGCCGGGGCCGGGCTGATCGGTCGCTCTCTGTACAAGAATTCGCTGCAGGAGGTGCCCATGCTGGCGGCGCTACTGGGCCTGGGACTGGCGCTGCATGCCTATCCCGACACCAAGTCGATGGCGGTGATGCTGACGGCCTCGGCCTTGATATTGATCCTCGGCGTGTTGCAGGAGTCCTACCACATGGCCTTTCTCGACGAGTTGACAGGATTGCCCGGACGTCGCGCCCTGCGCGCTCAGACCCTGAAGCTCGGGGAACGCTACGCCATCGCCATGCTGGACGTGGATCATTTCAAGAAATTCAACGACACCTATGGTCATGATGCGGGGGACCAGGTGCTGCGCCTGGTGGCGGCGCAAATGGCCCGGGCGACGGGTGGGGGAAAGGCTTTTCGTTATGGTGGGGAGGAATTTACCCTGGTATTCCCGGGGCGACGGGCGGAAGAGTCCCTACCTTTCCTGGAGGCGTTGCGCCAAAGTATCGCCCAGACCCCCTTCGTGCTGCGCGACAAGGACCGCCCGAAGCAGAAGCCCCCAGCGGACAGCCCAAGGACCAACCGTTCCCAGAACACGGCGAAACAATCGGTGTCGGTCACCGTCAGTATCGGTGTCGCCGAGCCTGCGGACGATCTCGCCACCCCGGATACCGTGATCAAGGCCGCCGATGCCGCCCTGTATCGGGCCAAGAACAACGGCCGCAATCAAGTCAGCCTCTGACAACCTGATATCTGATTAGCCAGTTATTTCAGCGAGAAGAGATGGGCCGTCATTCCCGCCATCCATGCCGGGGTGACGGCTTCCTATCCATCTGATTCATCTTGACCGACTACGAGTAGATCATTCCGCCAAACCGGTTACCTTTCGCGGTGAGCTTGTCGCCTTCGACAAGCTCAGGCCGAACGAAATAATTGGTAATCGTTTTGATGCATCGACCTACTCGCAGGAACAGGGTTCGCTAGTAACCCGTTTTTTCCTTCCACATCGCGAGGATCTCGCGAGCCAATTCCTTTTTCCCGGCCTTGATCAATCGGTCCTGCAAACTGAAAACGACTCCGCGCAGCTCGACCAGAGTGCCGGCCCGTTCCACTTCCTTCAGCCAAGCCCGGGCCTGGAGCCCGAGTCCGTCCATGAGTATGACGCTGATCTCGTAGCGGATCTCGGAGAGACTCTCGATCCGATCCTTGAAATGCTGGTCGCCTGTTTGTTTCGACGGCGAGTCGCGATTGTCACCATGGGCCATGGATCACCCTTTGACCTTGAACCGGTCGGCGGCTTTGTTCAGGGAGACGATGGATTTCCTGGCTTCGCGCAGGGCATCCTGGATGGCCGTTGGACTGGCGCCCTTATCGGCGAGACTGGCCGCGGCCGAGAACTCGGTTACACCCTGCTGGATGGAGACCACCATGGCCCGTACCCGCATCTGCATCAAGGTCGCCTGGGCCGCCATGCTGGTTTCGTCGCCCTCTTTTAAGGCGATCTCCTGGTTCAGTTGGCCTTGGGCCAGTCCGGTAAAGATCTTGACCAGTTCGGCGGGCTCCGCCCCGACCAGTTTCAGGATGTTGAAACCGATCTTCCAACAGACCCCGATAGTAAAGGTGATGGACAGGATCGCCATGATGGCGAACAACAGGATGCGCGTCTCGGCAAAGCTCACGGCCTCGTTCCGGGCCGTGGTCAACCGCGTCGTGGCCTCCTGTTCGATCTTGTCGGCCAGGACATCCATAGCTTTGGAGGACGCCCGGTCGATGCCACGCAGCATATTATCGACCTTCTTTCCGGTTTCCCGATCCGCCGGGTCAAAGGCGACCAGGGCTTGACGGTATTTATCGCCGAGGATCTTATGCTCGGCGACCAAGGCATAGACATCCGCCGAGTCCCGTTTGAGGGTGGCGAAAACCGCCCCGAGTTTCGCCAGCGCCGCTTGAACATTCCGCTCCTGCTCGACAAAGCCGTCCAAATACTTCTTATAGCTTTCCCGGTCATTGCCACGGATGAGAATGTTTTTCCACTCCTGAATCTGGCGCTGGAAACCGACTTGGGCGCTCCGCGAAACATTGAGCGCATCGGCATAGCGCTCGGCTTCCATCGTGGATGTTTGCAATTGTTCACCCAACTGAGAAAGGTTGCGGGCGCCGACGATCGCAAACGCCACCACGATCAATCCAACCCCCAGCACCAACATCAGGATCATATTCTTCAACTTCATACTACTTTGCCCCCTCAGCATGTATTGTGAAGCGATCGGCCTAGGATACTCGCGGCGAAACGCTCTACCAGAGCCCGCCGTTTTTCTGTTTTCTGCTTCTCTGTCAAAGGATTAGCAATTCAACCCCAGCAGTTTTACAGTATCCATCCGGGCTATCCCGAAGGCAAGGGTCGCACTCATCCGGAAGCCTTTATTATTTTTCTGCTACGCGATTAACAGTCTTTTATCTTGACAAGATAGACTTTTACTTTATCGACCGGGGACGCGGAAGCCGCTCCAGCCGCGTTCCCAGGCTGTAACGTTGCAACGAGTAAAAGAGGGGTTTTCTATTATCTGTTTCCGCCGCTTGGAGCTGATCGGAGCCTATGCGTTCAGCTCCCCTCGCCCAGCCCCGAATGCGCCGCTGGGAGAAGGTTCCAAGAGAAGACCATCCTCAGTCAGCCTTCCGGGCATCGACGGAAAACGGTCATTTTTCGTTCTTATTTCGAGAACAATGCCGCTGCTGTAGGGACATTGTTCTCGAAATAAGAACGAAAAATCGGCTCCACCCGCCCAGGCCCGGGGGTCGCCGAGCGATCCGGGCCGCGTCAGGCTGGTATCGAGGCGCGAAGCGCCGCCGGGACCAAGAGGATGGGGCCTCCTGGCGTACCCCTGGCCCATCCCTTGCGAGTCCGGATCAGAGCCTCCGCTCCACCTGGCGAATACCAGGATCATCCGGCACGGGTCGGATGGTGAATCCGAGTTCCCGGACCAGTGAGAGCATGCGGTGGTTGTCGGTGAGCACCTCGCCTTCCATGAGGTGCAGGCCGCGGGAGCGGGCCACCTCGAACAACTGCTCCATCAGGCGCGAGCCGATGCCGTGTTTGTGCCATTTGTCGTTCACCACCAGGGCGAATTCGCAGGAACGTCCGTCGGGGTTGATGGTGTATCTGGCCACGCCCACCTCCTCGCGCTTGTTCTTGCTGGTGTTGGCGATGGCGACCAGGGACATCTCGCGGTCGTAGTCGAGCTGGGTGAAGCGCACCAGCATGTCCGGGGTCAGCTCCTTGATCGACTGCATGAAACGGAAGTATTTGGACTCGGGCGAGAGATTGCGCACGAATTCCCGCTCCATCTCGGCGTCTTCCGGGCGGGCCGGGCGGATGGTGACATTGGTGCCGTCGGAGAGTTGAAAACTCGATTCCAGGTAATGGGGATAGGGATGGATCGCCATGTGGGCGTAAGGGATGGCCGTGGGCGCCGGACGCTCGACGACGATCCTGGCATCGACCACGATGGCCTCTTTGTCGTCCGCCAGCAGAGGATTGATGTCCAGCTCGGCGATATGCGGGAGCTCACACACCAGTTCGGACACCCGCAGTAACACCATCTCCAGCTCTTCCCGGTTCACGGCGGCCATGCGGCGGAAGGGCTCCAACAGTTTGGCCACCCTGGTGCGATCGATCAGACTGCGGGCGAGCAGACCATTCAGGGGCGGCAGGGCAAAGGCGCGATCCTTGAGCACCTCGACCGCGGTACCACCGGAGCCGAAGCTGATAACGGGGCCGAACACCGGGTCCCGCGCTACCCCGACCATGAGTTCCCGCATGTTGGCCGAGACCGCCATGGGTTGCACGGTGACGCCTCGGATGCGGGCCTCGGGCAGGGCCGTCTGTACCCGATCCAACAAAAGTTTATAGGCCGAACGTACCTCCTGGGCGCTGGTGACATTGAGGGTGACGCCGCCGGCATCGGATTTGTGGGTGATATCGGGGGAACTGATCTTGAGCGCCACCGGGAAGCCCATGGACTGGGCGGCCACCAGGGCCTCGGAGGCGCTATGGACCTCGTAGGTCTGGACAATTTTGATATGAAAGGCACTCAGGACCGCCTTGGACTCGAGTTCGGTCAGCACCGTCCGCCCCTCGGCCAGGACGCTCTCGATGATGAGTCGGGCGCCTTCGATGTCCGGCGGCCGGGCATCGGTCAGGGGACCCGGGGTCTGCAACAGAAGTTGCTGGTTCTGGTAGTAGTGACAAAGATAGCTGAAGGCCTCGACCGCACGTTCCGGCGTGGAAAAGGAGGGAATGCGGTGCTTGGCGAAGATCTGGCGGGCGTCGTTGACCGAGGTCTGGCCCATCCAGCAGGCCAGCACGGGTTTCTCGGGATGGTTTTTCACCACCTCCAGCAGTTGTTTGGCGGTCTCCGTCGGCTTGGTCGCAGGCTGCGGCGCCAACAGGACCAAGACCCCGTCGGTGTTGCTTTCCTTCAGGCAGAGCTTGGTGACCTCGGCGAAGCGCTCGGGCGTGGCATCGCCCAGGATGTCGATCGGGTTGCCGTGGGACCAATAGGGCGGGAGATAGGGATCGAGTTTTTCCAGCACCTTCTCGGAGAGTTCGGCGGCGGTGACGCCCAGTTCGGTGGCACGATCGGCGGCCAAGGCGCCGGGACCACCGCCGTTGGTGACGATACAGAGCCGGTTCCCACTGACCCGGGCGCCGCTGCCCAGGAGTTCGGCGGCGGCGAAGAGTTGTCCCACGGTCAGGGCCCGCACCACCCCCGCCCGTTCCAGGGCGACGCCGAACACCTCGTCCGAACCGATCATGGCGCCGGTGTGGGTCATGGCGGCCCGGGAACCTTCGGCATTCCGGCCCACCTTGAGCACGATCACCGGTTTCATGCGCGAGGCGGCCCGCAGGCCGCTGATGAAACGCCTGGCTTTGCGCACGCATTCCACATAGATGAGGATGGCCTGGGTCTGGGGATCCAGGGCGAGGAAGTCGAAAAAGTCGCCGAAATCCACGTCCACCCCGTTACCCAGGGAGATCACGGCGGAGAAGCCAACCTCGTGGGGCGCGGCCCAGTCTAGGATGGAGGTGCAGAGGGCGGCGGACTGGGACACCAGCGCCAGCTTGCCCGGGCGGATCTCGCTATCGAGAAAGGTGGCGTCGATCCCCGAGCCGGGACGGATGAAACCCAGACAGTTGGGCCCCACCAGACGGATCCCATAATGAGCCGCGGTATCCTTGAGTTCCCGTTCCAGACGGCGGCCCTCGGGGCCGGTCTCGCAGAAACCGGCGGACAATACCAGGGCGACCTTGACCCCGCGTTCGCCGCATTGGCGGATGATGTCGTTGACATAGACGGCGGGAGTCACCACCAGGGCCAAATCCACCGACTGGCCGAGTTGATCCAGGCGGGCGACGCAGGGGTGTCCCTGG
>WBZP01000625.1_pt1 | contig 47166 bp, 34 predicted proteins | sample 5204301 | NCBI WGS metagenome assembly WBZP01 (sample SAMN12412401, study PRJNA552823) | activated sludge metagenome | isolation source: activated sludge from nitrification reactor of wastewater treatment plant... | place: USA: Pennsylvania | collected 2017
ACAGCCCTGGTTGAAATTGAATTCGGTTCATCGCCATGATTGCTACCCCGCGTCGGTTGATGACGATCACTCTACGGGTCGACAGGCTCACCAGATGAGCTTGGCTGACGCTTGTTGCTAATCAGGTTCAACAATGGCCGGTCCGGACGAAAAAGGCACGATTTCCATCGTTGACCGCACCGATCCAAAAACATCTCGATACCATTTCCGACGGCAGCCTGTGAGCCGAAGCATTTCCAGGACAGCCTGCCGTCACTCGCCAACCGCCAGGTCCTAATCCTGCATGGCCATGAGTTCCTTGTCGGCATAGCGCAGGCGCATGGCGAGAACCTTGGCGAGTTCCTCGACCAGCGTACACGCCAGCCGCTTGTGCTCCTCGCGCAGTACTTCGAACTGCTCGCGCTGGAGTACGTAGAGCTCGGTGTCTTCGAGCGCCGTCGCATCGTTGAGGCGGGTCATCTGCGAAAGGAAGGCCATGCCTCCGAAAAAGTCGCCGCGGCCGTAAGTCAGCAAATGATGGGCACCTTGCTCGGTACCGACCGGCTGGGTGATGCGAAGGGCGCCTTTGCGAATCAGATAGAGTTCGTTGCCTGGGTCACCGTATGAATACACCTTCTCGTCCTTGACCAGCGTACGACGCTCCATGGCCGCCTCCAAGTCGATCAGCGTCTCTTCCTTGTGCCCCTTGAAGAGTTCGAGATCCTTGAGTTCCAGCGCGGGAAGATCGGGAAGCTCGCCCGCCCCCTCGCCCTTGCCCTCGGCAAGAATCTGCTCTTCGACCCACTCCACCGCGTCATCGAGTTCACCGAACACCTTGACATGCTCGGTCATCGTCGTCAGTTCCATCTGATCGAAGAACTCGGCAATGTTTCGACCATTCGGCAAGGAATGCGACAGGTTGCTGAAGATCAGGAAAGCCTCCCGCTCGATCAGCGAATCGCGGATCTGTTGCAGCAGGTGCACCGCCGTGACATCCACCGACTGCACGCGCCGCATGTCGAGCAGGATGTACTTGCGCTTGCCGAGCTCCGGTTCAAGGGCCGTATACAACTGGTCCTTGGTGCCGAAGAAGAGGCCGCCCTGCAGTTCGAGGATGACCGACTGGTAACCCTGCTTCTCGAGGACTGCCATGTCCTGGCGCAAACGCACGCGCTTCGAGAACCGGGTGCCACCGTCCATCTTGCGGCGGATCACCGTGCTGCTCAGTTGTTCGCGAATGAACAGGAACATCGCCAGCGCGATGCCGACGCCGGAGGCGGCAATCAGGCTGTAACCGACCGCGACGGCCACCACCGCCACGATGACGATGAAGTCGAGCACGGTCCATGGCGACTCGAGCAGATGCAGGCTGTGGCGGTCGATCATGCGGAAGCCGACGATCATCAGGATGCCGGCCAGCGCCCCGACCGGAATCCACGCAATGAAGCTCCCGAGGGCGAGAAACGCGACCAGGGAGAGTACGCCCTCGACAACCCCGGAGACGCGGGTCTGGCCACCACTCGCGAGATTGACCAGCGTCGCTCCCATCTGGCCGGCGCCCGGCATGCCGCCGGCACAGGCCGAGGCAACATTGCCAAGACCCTGCGCGACCAGTTCGCGGTTCGAATCATGGCGACTGCGGGTCAGCGCGTCGAGAACGACCGCCGTCTTCAGGGTATCGATCGACAACAATACGGCGAGCGTAAGCGCCGTCCCGAGCAGGCTGCCGATCTGGCTCAGCTTGAGCTCGCCGATCTCCTGCCAGCGCCCGGTAATCGCGTGCAGCATGCTTGAAGCCGTGCCGCCCAGCGGGCCGATGATCAGCTTGTTGCCTTCGACGACCAGCAGCGACTCGTCCATCGCGGCGAGTCCGAAATAGGTCAGCACACCCGCCAGCAGGCCGAGAATTGCCGCCGGCACGACACGCGTGACCAGCGGCGCCAAGACCATCACCGCCGCCGTCACGGCGCCGATGACGGCGCTCTCCCACTGCCACAGTTCCGGCGAGATCAGCGCGCGCCACCACACGGTACCGCCGGGAGTGCCGAGAAATTTCGGGATCTGGCTGCCGATGATGATCAGCCCGACGCCGGTGAGATAGCCGCTGACCACCGGAAACGGGATGTACTTGATCAGGCTGCCGATGCCCATGAAACCCAGGGCGAGTTGCACCACCCCGGAAACCAGACCGAGGGCCGTCAACATGAGGACGATCGACGGCGCCGGGGTGCCGGCCTGAACGAGTTCGATGGCAAAGGCCGAAAGGACCGCCGCGGCCGGCGCACACGGCGCCGTGATCAGACGATTGGTGCCGCCCAGCGCGGGCGAAACCAGACCGAGAGCGGTCGCCCCGAGGATGCCGGCCAGCGCTCCCAGACCGGCATAAGCCGGGCCGATGGCAGCATAAATGGTGACGCCGAAGGCGATTGCCGATGGTAGCGCCACCAGCATTGCCGCTAGCCCTCCCCAGAAATCGCCGACCAGTTTGTCATTCTTGAACGTCATGGACAATTCCATCGGTTCCGGCCCTCCTTCAGTCTCTCAAGAAAACACTTCGCAGCAGATTCAAAGGTCCGCCCCACCCCACGCTAAGCAGGCTCCCAAACTAAACGGCCTAGGATGCAAAACCTAGGCCGGATGCGATGCTAACACGATTGATTGTTTTTCAGCAGAAGCCGAAAGCCATACTGGCTGCCCCCGACATCCCTGGAGCGGGAAGCAGGCTTGCCCGAATCGGGTCGGGCAAGACATGCCGCGCAAACAGCGAATTAACGGAAATTCAGTGCGAATCCCTCGCGTCGGCAGTTGTCTGGCCGGCCATGCGAGTGGCGCACAGCTCCCGGTCGATCTCCTCGGCATGATCCGCCACCCGGTCGATTTCCTCAACAAATTGCGCCAGCGTGAGCTTCGCCTCGATCTCGAGCGCGTCATCGCCGAAGATCTTCTTGAGAAGTTGCATCGAAAGGCGGTCGGCCTGGCTCTCGTGCCAACTGACACCACGATCTTCATCACCTGAGGGCGCCTCCTTCCACCACTGCAGGGATGGCCGATAACCAGCGACCAGAACGTCTACCGCGGCGCAGACTTCATCGGTCAATTGCAGCATGTCCGGCACCAGATGCTGTGGAATGCAGACACCAGATCGTGAGAGGTCCGACTCGACGGCAAAACTCGTTATTTGCCGCTTCATGTCCTTGAGCAAGCGGCTCACTCCAGTCATCGGATCGACCATTTCGGAAATCAAGATTCCGGCCGAGGCCTGCGAGTAAACGCCAGTTTCGAGGTGCTGCTGCAGGTCGTCGAGTGTTCGCATTTTCTCTGTGATCTTCCTCGCTTGCTGCCAGCATGACCCCTTCTTGTCAGTCTGCAGATAGCCGTCGACCGCCTCCCTGAAAATTGCTGTGGCGTCAGCCACGGCGTCCAGATAGCGGTCCAGATCGTCTTCGATTGACCTTGAGATAATTACCTCATTCACCGTCTGGAATTGAGTTTTCATAGCGACTTCTCCTGCAGAAATTGAACAACTGAAGCTGAACCCCGCGAGGCATTTTCCCTCGCACCACCCAAACCTCTAAAGATATTGAGATTTGTCCTAAATCCATTGGTTCCCGAACGCTTTGGCATTGGCGCTGCCTACGTCGCCCTTGTAATTTCGGCGATGCAAGCCGGCAGACTGCTGCCGCGACCAACGCTTGAGAATGCCTCCCGCCACTCCAATTTCTTGAGCGATCCCGTCCAGAGTTCCGTGGAGATCGTGGACCGAAAACGCACAACCAGGGGAGGTCCCGTCCCGATGAACGCTGATGCGTTCCCGGGAAGGAATGGCCACGCGATCCCCCGCATCTGGGGCGCCATGCAGGCCCAGGGCTTGAAGGTTCCGCAGAGCGCTCTCGCTCGCCATCGCCGCTTCGGCATCGAACTCGGCAATCAGTGATCCATTGGCCAGTCGGGCGTAGCCGTGCTGCAGGTTCGTAGCCGCTTTCTGAATGACAATCATCATCTTGCCAGTGGCTGCATTGGGACCCGAAAGCATCTGATGAAAACCACGGGCGGCCTGGAACAGTCCTGCTGCACCACGATTCAGGCTCTCCATGGTCCGGTACATATCATCCACCCCGCCATTGATATTGGGCATGGACCTTAGCGCAGCCAGACTGCGACGCTGAAGTTCCTCGCGGCTCTGCTCCAAGTCGTGCAGACGAAGTGAATGTGCCGACTCCTTGCCCTGCAAAACCTCGCCTACGACCACGGCAAGCTTCACCACCATCCCTGCTTGCCGATCAAGCATGGCGAAGAGATCGCTCCCCACAGCAGCATCGGCAGCCAATGTATGGGGACTCCGCACGGCTTGCGGCGTGGCGATGGCGGTCACCGCCTGCGGGCTCATTGTGTCTTCCACGGTACCGCCTGTTGGCGAAACGCACCAACCAGAGCGCCGAGTTCCGGCAGCAGCCGCTCGCTCTGCCCTTCCAGCCAACTGCGAATGGCCTCGCCGTCCTGGTCAGGAAGCGCTTCCGCAGTCAGTTCCGCGGCCACCGCCAGGTCGTTCAGCTTCCCGAGCATTTCCTGCAGGCCGCTTGCCGCCACGTGGTAGTCGCGCAGCGGCGCACCGGGAAAGAGCGGAGCGAAGAATTCGAGCGCATAACGCAGCCGCTTGTAGGCTACGCGAAGACGATGACGGGACGCTGCGTCGCCGCTCAACGCCTCTTCAGCCAGTTGGCCGACCTGTCCGGCGCGCTTTTCGAGACAACGCGGGGCGAAGGCTTCCAGCCGACGCACCTTTCCCTCGGGAAGCGCAAGCACGGCGGCGGTGAATTCGAGCAGCAGCCGCGAGTAATCGACTGATTCGAGCGAAGCGCGTGCCGCCTCGCGATTGCTCGTGCAACGCGCGGTTGCATACTGCGAGAGGCGGGCGGCGGCGGCGCTTTCCGGGAAAGCCGCGAAGATCGACGGCAAGGTTTCGCCGGTGAACACATCCCAGTTTCGCGCTTCTCCGAGCAGCCTCGCCAACGCCTGCCAAAGCGGGTCGAACCTGGCCACGAACTCCTGCGGCAGGCGCGGCTTCCAGACACGAATCGCCGAGCGCAGCCGACGAATCGCGACGCGCGCCTGATGTACGAACTCCGGGTTGTCGTCCTCGCGCAGTCCCTGCTCGTTGCTCTGCAGATGATTCAGGCAGGCCAGCGCAACGGTGCGGAAGGCAGCGACTGCCGTCATTCCGCCGTCGGTCGCGATCGGCAGCGCCTTGACCGGTTGCCGCGACTCATTGGCCAGAACGCGGTAGCCGCGCTGGAACTTGCTGGCAGCTTCGGGGTGCAGTTGCAGCTCCGTCTGCAGTTCGCCAGCAACGGAAAAGAGGTCGGCAACTCCGCCCGAGCGCAATTCGAGACCGACCTCGCAGATTGCCTGACGCCGTCCCGCAGCCTCGATCCAGCCACGGTCGAGGGCCAGTTCGATGCGCACGCCGTCACGCGGCTCGAGCATCCAGGCGCTACGGCTGAAACGGGTGGTAAATGCCGGCTTGAGGTCTTCACGGACGGACTCGAGCAAGGGGCGCAAGCTGCCGTCGGCAACGTGCGAGAAATCGAGATCGCCCGGCGCGCCGGTAATTTCCCGCTCGCCATTTGCGCCCGGGTTGTTGCCGGCCAAGCCAACCCGACCGACCGATGACAGCCAGGCAGAACCCTGCTTGCGGTAGCCGACGATGACGTGCTCGCGTCGCAGGCGCTGGTCCGGGGTGTCGTAGTAGGTGTGGACGACCCGCTGGCGAACCGGCTTGGAATCGGTCAGCAATGGATGCTTGACCAGCCGAACAGCAAGCTCGGGCGCTAGCGAGAGACTCAGTTCAGTTTCAATACCCACCTGACAACTCCTGTGAAGCGGCTGGGACCCAACCAGACCAGACTCTTCCTGACGGGACCGGCGGCTATCGGAGATCGGCCACCCAGTCTTTGGGTGATCATTTCAAGCACAAGCCATGCCAGTCCCGACTCGCCTGTGGATACTCACACTGAATCAGGAGGATAGCGACTGTTGTCGAATTACGTTGGAACGAAGGGGGGTGTAACGGAATGAACCGGCATGGCGCCGATGGAACCGCAGGAGACTTGAATTGTGTCGAATAAACAATATATTGTAGATATGTCGTGACAATTTACACGAAGTCGAAACGTTACACCTGCGCAGGCGATGGCTGCCCGACCGCCGTCTGCGGTGGAGAACCGATTTTCACTTCGGCGTGAGGTCGAGCCCCGTTTCGCCGGTTCAGGTCTCCGGCGGCAGGGCGCGCCGCGCCAGTCTCCTGTTGAGCGCCGGGCGGGACAGTCCGAGCAGCGTCGCGGCGACGCCCTGATTGCCCTTGGCACGTTTCAGCGCCTCACTGACCATCGCCTCCTCGACCTCGTCGAGAGTCGGAAAGCGCCCCGGGATCAGGATCGGCAGGCCCTCGGGCGACTCCGCCTCCGGATTCTCGGCTCCTGTCTTCTGCTGCTTCTGGATGGCCTGGCGGAAGCTGTCCATGGCCAGCACCGGACCCGCGCGATGCAGCGCCATGGCGTTGAAGACCATCGCCCGCAGCTCGCGCACATTGCCGGGAAAATGGTAGTTTGCCAGCAGGGTGAGCAACTCGTTCGATGGTTCAGGGGCGGCCCTGTTGATTGAAGCAGCCGATTCGTCGAGGAAGTGCTGGAGCAGCAGCGGGATGTCCTCCTTGTGCTGGCGCAGCGGCGGAACTTCGACCTGATGTACCGACAGGCGGAAGAAGAGATCCGAGCGGAACTGTTGCTGACGCATCATCTGCGCCAGGTTGCAGTTGGTCGCGCAAACGACCCGCGCGTCACTCGGAGATGCGACATCGGAACCCAGCGGGTAGTACATGTGCTCCTGCAGCAGGCGCAACAGCTTCACCTGCGAGGCCATCGACAGATCGCCGATTTCGTCGAGAAACAGCGTGCCGCCGGCCGCCTGGGCGATCAGGCCGGCGCGCGCCTGGTCGGCGCCGGTAAAGGCGCCCTTCCTGTGACCAAACAGGGTGTCGGAAAAGAGCGTGTCGTCGAGGCCGGCAACATTGACCTGGACGAACTGTCCGCTCAGACCGCTCAGTTTGTGCAGCGCATGCGCGAACATCTCCTTGCCGGCGCCGGTTTCGCCGGAAATCAGCACCGGCTCGGCGGAGACGGCCACCGCTTCGAGATACTGGAAGAGCGCCCGCATCTTGCGGCTGTTGGTGACGATGCCGGCGAAGGCCTCGTTGTCTTGCAGGCAGTCCGAGAGCAGATAGCGCTTGAGCACGCCCATCTGCCGGCGCAGCGAGTGGACCTCGAGCGCATGGCGGACGCTCGCCACCAGCCGGCTTTCCTCGACCGGCTTGACGAGGTAGTCGAACGCGCCTTCCTTCATGCTGCGGACGGCAGTCTCGATATCGAGCGCCGCGGTCATGACGATCACCGGCACTTCCGGGTAGAGGTGGACGATGTCCGGCAACAGTTTGTTGCCGGTGACATGCGGCATGAAGAGATCAAGAAGGACGGCACTCGCCGGCTGCCGCTCGAGGGCGGGCAGCAGTTCCCGGCTGTCGTTCACTGTCCGGATGTTGGCCACGCCGGCACTCTGGAGGACCGCCGCGCTGGCGCGCAGGACCGACTCCTCGTCGTCGACAAGAAAGACTGGCAGGCTGGCAAACGATCTTTCCTTCATTCACTCCTCCGTGGCAGCCGGCAGATCGATGCTGACCGTCGTTCCGCAATCATCGTTGGTTGCGAAACTTAGCACCCCGCCGTGCTTGTAGACAATCGACGACGAGATCGACAGTCCCAGTCCGGTTCCGCCGCTGTCGGCCTTGGTGGTAAAGAAGGGTTCGCCGAGATGGGGCATGACGTCCTCGGCGATTCCTCTCCCCTGATCGGCGACCTCGACGATGACCCGGGTTCCGGTACTGTCCAGCCTGGCCGAAACCCTCACCGAACGATTGCGCTCGGGCAGGGACTCGAGGGCGTTGACGATCACATTGATGAACACCTGTTCCAGTTGCTGCACATTGCCCTTGACCGTCGGCAGCGTCTCCGGCAGGTCCAGGGCAAAGACATCGGTGTGCTTGCGGATACGCGCTTCGAGCAGCGCCACGGCCCCGGACAGGACTTTTCCGATGTCGGCCGGCTCATCCATGTGCCCGCGATCCTGCCGGCCAAGGTGCTTCAGGTTGTCGATGATCTTCTGAATGCGCTTGGCGTTCTGACCGATGTCGCTCATTCCCTGTTCCATGGTCTCGCGCGCCTGGGCAAAGCGCAAGCCGGCCAGCATGAATGCTCCCTGCTCGTGTTCGTAATCGTTGAGGATCGGCAATGCATCCTTCCAGATCCGCGTCAGCAGTGAGGCATTGGTCAGGATGGCATGATTCGGATTGTTGATTTCGTGGGCGATGCCTGCCGAGAGGACGCCCAGCGAGGCCAGGCGCGCGTTGCGGACAGCCTGCCATTGCAGCTTGCGATTCTCGGTGATGTCGGTGATCACCACCATGGCCGCGATCACCGCCGTCGCCGAAGTGATCGGCACCATGCGAATTTCCCACCAGGTGTTGTCGCTCGACGTGTACTGGAAATGCTCGACCCGCCCGCTCGTGAAAACCTGCCGCAGCTTCTGCAGATAACCGTCCCGCACATCGGGCGGGAGAATCAGTTCCGATCGCTTCTCGCCGGCACCGCCCACCGGATAGAGCAGGGGCCGGTTGGTCAGCAGGATGCTGGCCTCGCCATCGACGGTGAAGATCAGGTCCGGCGAATGGTTGAACAGCGTACGCAAGCGCGCTTCCGAATCGCGCAACGCGTCTTCCGCCAGCTTGTGCTCGGTGACGTCCTCGAAAAAGCCGACGATTCGAGTCAGTTCGCACCCCGGCTCGCGCACCGGGAAGCCGCAGACGCGCAGCCAGCGCAGGCCACGGTCGCCGCGCGATGCCGGCAGGACGATGGTGAACCGGCCGCCCTCGCTCTGCAACTGGCTGATCGCCTCGACCAGCGTGCGCCGGTCATCGGCTTCGAAGATGTCGAGCATCAGCGCGGGTGAGGGATCGGCGAGCCTGGCCTCGTCACCGGCTATCTGCCGGAACGCCGGCCCGATGTACTCGAGCCGCGTCACGTCGGCGTTGATCGCCCAGAAGACGACATCGACCGTTTCCGCCAATTGGCGAAACAGTTCCTCGCGCTCGAAGATGGTCTGGGTCAGGCGGATTCGATCGTCGAGTTCGCGACGACTGCGCACCAGGTAGAGACTGAGCAGCGCGGTGAACAGGATGCCGCCGAGCAGCACCAGCCAGTGCGCCCTGGTAAACGCCTCGGCGCTGCGAAAGGCATGGGTGGCGATGCTGGTGACGCTCCACTGGCGATCGCCTAAGGGGATGGTGGCCGTCATCCGCGGCTGATCCGCGTCACCCTCCGGCGGCAGGCCGGCGGCAGTAGCGGCGGCGCCCGGATCAAGGCGGCTGGCGTAGAAGTAGAGAAACCGGGCTTCGCCGACACCCGACTCGTCGCGCACCAGGACCTCGACGCCACGCGGCTCGAGCAGGCTGATGGCGAAGTGGATCATCTTCTCGATGTTGTAGATGCCGATCACGAAGCCGAGGGGGTCTGGCCGCTTCCCGGATGCGCCAGCAGCGACGGCACGCTGCGATTCGCCTGGCGCGTAGAGCGGCAACGCCGCATAGACGACATGGATAGGCTCCTCGCCCGCCTGCGCGAGTTCCATTCGTCCGCTGACCGCGACAGTCCCGCTCTCTCGCGCCCGCTTGAAGAGAACCGCAAGTTCGCCGCTGGCGTTCAGGTCGACACCTGGCTCCACTCCGGAGCCAGCACGCGATGCGGAAAGAAGTACCGGCACCCGCAGTTCGCCCGTGCCCGGCACTTTGTCCGGTCCGCTGCCGGCGGGGGGTATTTGTGGCGACCCCTGGCGCGGGGCAATCAGCAACGGCGCCCACAACAGGCTGTCGATGTAAGGTCGGCGCTCGAGCAGCGAACCGGCGAAGACCTGAAACTCGTTCTCGTCGACGGCCTGCGCCGAGTGAAACAGCGCGGGTATTTCCTGGAGCGCGTCAAGCCCCTGCCCGACCACCGCCCGCACGGACTGGATGCGGTCCGCCGCGGCCCACTCGAATTCTCTCAGGTGGCTGGTCCGCAGTTCCTGCCGGACATTCCACGACGAAAGGCAGGTCAGGAGTAGCCCCCCGATCGCCGCGGCATAGGCGGCGGAATACTTCGGCAGTCTATCGAACATCGGCGGTCATCAGAAGGTTGCCATAAAGGGCTTCGCAGGCGGACTTTCCCTATTGCCACTACCCGATCCGGGTCAGCTTAGCAGAAAGCGTTGGCGGCAAGAGCAATTCGTCGGCCAGTCCCCATGATGTGCCTGCCCGGCGTCAGGCGTGGTCATCGGTGCGCCGGGCAAAGAACAGGCGCCGTTCGACGAGACAGTCACTATCTCCCACCAGGTAATCACGGCAGACATCCGGCCGGCGCTCATAGATGACGCAGCGCATGGTGTTGCGGTCGACGGCGGCGCACCAGCCATCGGCAAGGCGGCGCATCACCGATCCACCCCAGCTATCCTCCGCCGTGAAGCGCGCCGGTACGTTGTCTTCGCCGGCCAGCAAGACCTCCAGACGACAGCAACATGCCTCGCAGTCGGCGCATGAAACGGCGGCCGGGACATCGGTGTCGCTTGCTCTATCCATGCGCAACATTGTCCCACAGGAAAACAGTCAGGCGCGGCCCGTCGCTGGAGTATGCGGAGAAACTTGCAGCCCCCGTCGCCGACGGCAGCGTCATCGACCGGACAACGCCGCGGCCAGGGGCGCACATTGCCCAAAACCCGCGGTCTGACGCCGGCCACGACACGCCCGGCGGAGCGCGCCGGGTTCATTGCCGCCGGTTAACCCGCGCTTAAGGTTCGCCTAAGAACTCCTTAAGGCAGGCTTTCTATACTTCTTCTCCATGAACACGACAAGGAGAACGATGGTGAGAACCCTTCCCGCCCTGTGCCTGCTGCTGGCCAGCATTGCCGCCCACGCTGAAACAGCGCAACAGATCGGCCAGACCTATGCGGCCGAGGCAGCCACCCGGCAAGCTGGCTTCACGCCTTCCGCCAAACGCGGCGAGACACTCTTCCGCCAGCGCTTTGCCAACAACGACAAGATGCCGGCGTGCACCAGCTGCCATACCGACAGCCCGCTGAACGCCGGCCAGCATGCCGTCACCGGCAAGGCGATCCGTCCACTGGCGGTGGCCGCCAATGGCCAGCGCTTCAGCGACCCGGCCAAGGTCGAAAAGTGGTTCGGCCGCAACTGCAAGGAAGTCCTGGGCCGCGACTGCACGCCGGCCGAGAAGGCCGATTTCGTCACCACCATGAGCGAGGTACGCTGACATGAAACGAATCGCCATCATCCTGTTCCTCGGCGCTGCCCTCCCGGCGCTCGCCGACCGGGTGCCGCTCCCCGCGAACACACCGGCCAGCTACCCGGCTGAATGCGGCGGTTGCCACATGGCCTATCAGCCTGCCTTGCTTTCGGCGAACGACTGGCGGCGAACGATGTCCGGGCTGAAGGACCACTTCGGCACGGATGCCACGGTCGACGGCCCGGCAGGGCAGGAAATCGCCAGCTTCCTCGAACGCAACGCGGGCAACGCCGGCAAGCTGGGCAGCGCCGGCGAACCGCCGCGCATCACTCAGACCGCGCGCTTCGTCCGCAAGCACCGCGAGATTCCAGCGAAATACTGGAAAGACCCGCGCATCAAATCGGCGGCGAACTGCGAAGCCTGCCATCGTGGCGCCGCCGAAGGCAACTACAGCGAGCACGACATCCTGATTCGCGAACTTCGGAGATAAAGCATGCAAAAGATACTCGTCTGGGACTGGCCGGTTCGCCTCGGCCACTGGCTGATGGTCGGCGGATTCATTCTCGCCTGGCTGACCTCGGAGAGCGAAACCTTCCGCCTGCTCCATGTGATTTCCGGCGCCACCGTGCTCGCCGTCGCCACCTTCCGCCTGCCCTGGGGCTTCATCGGCAGCCGCTATGCGCGCTTTGTCGATTTCGTTCGCGGTCCGCGCGCCGTCAAGGATTACGCCGCCGGCCTGCTCAAGCTCGAGCCGGCCCACCATGTCGGCCACAATCCGGCCGGCGGCTGGGCCATCGTCCTGCTGCTCGGCCTCGCCATCCTCACCGGCCTCTCGGGCTGGGCGAACTACAACGACATCGGCGGCGGTTTTCTCGAGGAGCTGCACGAAGGACTGGCCGTCACGATGCTCACCGTGGTCTTCATTCACGTCGCCGGCGTGCTCTCCGGGAGCCTGATGCACGGCGAAAACCTGGTGCGGGCGATGCTGAACGGCCGCAAGCAGGGGATGCCGGGAGAAGCCATCCGCTCCGCCCGGCCGCTGGCCGGCGCGCTGCTGCTGGTGTGGGTCGCCGTCGCCGGCTGGTGGATTGCCAGCTGATAGAATCGCGGCATGCGCATCCTGCTCGTTGAAGACGACCCCCAGCTTGGCGACGGCCTGACCATCGGCCTGCGCCAGGCGGGTTTTGCGGTCGACTGGGTCAAGGACGGCAATTCCGCCGACCGCGCGCTGCAATCCGAAACCTTCGACCTGGTCGTCCTCGACCTCGGCCTGCCCCGCCTTTCCGGCATGGAGGTGCTGACCCGCGCCCGCGGCCGCCGCCAGACCCTGCCAGTGCTCATCCTGACCGCGCGCGACGCCACCGGCGACAAGGTTTCCGGCCTCGATGCCGGCGCCGACGACTATCTCGTCAAGCCGGTCGACCTCGACGAACTGGCGGCCCGCATTCGCGCCCTGACCCGGCGCAGCGCCGGGCGCGCCGCGCCGCTGCTGACCCGCGGCAACCTCGCGCTCGATCCGGCTGCTCACAGCGTCACGCTCGCCGGGGCGCCGGTCGAACTGTCCAGCCGCGAGTTTTCCCTGTTGCAGATGCTGCTCGAAAACGCCGGCCGCGTCCTCAGCCGCAGCCAGCTCGAACAATCGGTCTACGGCTGGCGCGACGAACCGGACAGCAACGCGCTCGAAGTGCACATCCACCACCTGCGCAGGAAGCTGGGCAGCGAGCTGATCCGCACGCTGCGCGGCGTCGGCTACACGATACCCAGGTGACGACCGCCTGGTTTTCGCTGCGCCGCCGCCTGCTCGGCCTGCTGCTCGGCGGCGTCGCCGCCGCCTGGCTGGTGACCATGCTCTTCAGCTACGTCGACGCCCATCATGAAGTCGACAAGCTTTTCGACGCCCAGCTCGCCCAGGCGGCGCAAACCCTGCTCGCGTTGGCCAGTCACGACGAGGGCGATGACATCGAGGACCTTGGCGACGCGGGCCACAAGTACCAGCGCCGCCTGCGCTTCCAGATCTGGCGCGGCGACGGCAAATTGCTGATGCGCTCGAAAAACGCCCCGGAAACGGCGTTGACCGCGACCGACGGCTTTTCCGAAACCCGTGACCGGAAAGACCGCTGGCGCCATTACAGCCAGTGGAACGACGACCGCAGCCTGCAGGTCCAGGTCAGCGAGAACCACCACATCCGCGACGAACTGATCGGCCACATCGCCTGGCGTCTTCTTCTCCCCGCCCTCTTCGGCCTGCCGCTGATCGGCCTCTGGGTCTGGCTCGCCACCCGTCAGGGACTGGCATCGCTCGACGGCATCGCCGGACAGATCGCCAGCCGCGCGCCGCAGCAACTGCAGCCGCTGACACCCGCCGCCGCCCCGGAAGAAATCCGCACCATGATCGAGGCTCTGAACGGCCTCTTTCAGAGGGTCGACACCGCCCTCGAAACCGAGCGGCGGTTCACCGCCGACGCCGCCCACGAGTTGCGGACGCCGCTGGCAGCACTCCAGGCACAAGTCCAGGTTGCCCTGCGCGCCCGTGACAGCGGCGAGCGTGACCGCTCGCTGGCGCAACTGCAAAGCGGCCTGACCCGCGCTTCCCACCTCGTCGACCAGATGCTGCAACTGGCGCGCCTCGACCCCGAATCCGGACTGCCCGATCCGCAACCGGTCGACCTGGCGATGCTGGCCGAAGCCGCCTGCGCCGATCTCGGATGCCAGATACTCGAAAAAAATCTCGATTTCGCTCTCGATGCCGCCGCCGGCTGCATCGTCACCGGCCAACCGGAATGGCTGCGGGTATTGATCCGCAACCTGGTCGACAACGCCATCCGTTACACCCCGCTGGGCGGCACAGTCCGCGTCCGCGTCTCCCGCGCCACTGGTCGCTGCCGGCTGTGCGTCAGCGACAGCGGCCCCGGAATTCCCGCCGGCGACCGGGAGGCGGTCCTGCGCCGTTTCCATCGCCTGAACCGGGGAGAGCAACCAACGGGTAGCGGACTCGGCCTGGCGATCGTCGCCCGTATCGCCGAATTGCACGGCGCCGATCTTGACCTCGCGGCGGTTGAAGACGCGCAAGGATTGCAGGTCACGGTCACCTGGCCCGCCGCGGCCCGCGCCTAGAAATCAGGGCCGGCGCGCAAGCGTGCAGCAGCACGCCCTACGGCTGCAAACGGTTTTACGCTCCTTTTCGCCGTCGACCGCACCAGGCAGAAAATCCTGTCGGGGGGGGCAAGCAACGGTCTGTGTTCCACCCCTATGTAAATCTCTCCATAGCGACCCACTGCCGTCATTGGTGTCAACAATGTTCCAGCGACAGGTTGCTGAGCGGAGCGGTCGCTTCGGTTCCAGGGAATCCGGGGCGATCTTATCGAACCTGCGCCATGTGACCGGTGGGGAACAATTCCCCGCCGGTCATCCGGTAGAAAACCAAATCAAAGACCGACTCGACTGTTCAATGCGACGGCGTCGCAAGCGACCTGCTCTGCGCAAGGCGCCCGATCAGTGCATCACGTTCTCGGGCGCCTGCTGTATCAACGCCATCCGGCATGCGGCAATGCGATGGGCTGGCCCCCTACTTGGTCATGACGAGAGCCGGCGGCTGCCAGGTACCCTCTCCGGCCGGCAGGATCGACGGCGGCGTTTCCTTCGGCCAGTAGAGGCGCATCACCAGATAGATTTCACCGTCCGGCGCCGGCAGCCAGTTGGCTTCCTTGTCCTTGCCAGGCGAATCCTTCTGGATGTAGAGGGTCAGCGAACCGTCCTTGTTCTTCTTCATTCCGGACATCATCGGCGAATTGATCAGGTAGCGGTTGATCGGGTTCTTGATCAGCAATTGCGTCTTGCCGTCGTACATCGTGACCGACCAGAAAGCGTTGACCGGCGGGAACTGATCCTTGGCGAAGGTCAGGGTGTAGTTGTGCTTCGAACCATCGAGCACGGTGCCGTCGGCCAGGGTCTTGGCCATCGGATACATCGCCTCTTCCGCGTTGTTGCCGTAGATGCCGGCCCGTGCCGCGGCTGCCCGCAGCAGCCAATCGCCGTTGTAGAAGGCGCGGTCGCCGAACAGGGAGCTGATATGCCAGCCGTTGATCGCCTTGCCGAGGCTGGCGACTTTCTCGCTGACCTTCTTGTCGCCTTCCTTCATGCCGAGCAGGATTGCGGCCTTGTGTTCGAGCGAGAGATCCTTGAAGGCGAACTTCTTGCCGGGGCCGATGCCGATGCTGGCGAGCTTGGCGCGGATCGCTTCTTCCTCGGGGCCGGCCGGGGCGAACTGCAGCGCGAGGTCGAGGTAGTCGAAGAACTCGGTCTTGACCAGATCCTTGTCGAACTTCGGCCACTCGACCACAGCGGCGGCGGGCGGCGCCGGCTGGTTCAGGAATGCCGACAGCGGCTGAATCTTGTAGCCGGCCTGGACTGCCTCGACGTTGGGCATGTCTTTCGCGTCGACAAGCTGGGTACGGAACGCGGCGAGCGAGAAATCGGTGGTCGAGTGGAACACCTTCTTGATGCCCTGCGGGGTCTCGCCCTTCCAGCGCGGGCCGACGATCAGGTAATCGCCGGCTTCGCTGCCGGTGGCGCGGCTGCCGATGTAACCGTAGTTGAAGGTGTTGCCATCGTTGAGCATCACCGAGTAGTAGCGCTTGGGATCGACGGTCGGCACCGAAATCACGACCGGTTCGGCACGCAGGTCGAGCCAGGCCAGCGAATAGGGGGTGTCGCTGTTGGGCGTCGGGATCGCTGTGTCTTCGTAGGTGAAGACGCGATGCTCGTTGTAGATGTTATTGAAAGGCGCCTTCCACTGCCCCGAGTTCTTGTCGAGGACGTACTCGTACATGACGCCGTAGTTCATGATGAGCGGCAGGCCGTAAACGAAGGCTTCCTCGGCGATGGCCTTGACTTCGGCGATGCCCGGGACAGGGATCTCGGCCTTCTTGTCTGCCACCTGGGCTGTGGAGATCGGGTCGGCCTTCTTTTCGCAGCCGGGAAGGGCGATCACGGCGATCGCGCCGCAGATCAGGGTGGTTAGGGTGATGTACCTTGCTGGATGTGGATGCATTGCTTTTCCTCCATGATTGCCGAAATGAGCGACCGATGCGGTCGATGACGCCGTTGTATATTGCCAAATCCATTGCGTCCTCGCAATTGGTGTCCAACACTTGGCTGGAACTTGAGCTGACCAACAGCAACCATGCTCTCTTGACTGTCTATGGCGGAGCAATGAATGCCGGATGTCAGCAGATCTTTCGCCGGCCGTTTTTGGGTCAGCATGGCCGAGTCGCTGGCTTGGGCTTTTCGGCAGGTCTCCGAACCAAGCCGCCGTTCGGATGAATGCCAGGCGGGATAGGCGACTGTCCGCAGCTGGCCGAACCCGGACTCGCAATGTATCCAGGAATAGTGGCTTTACGCTCTGTTGCTGCCGGCAGCGATCGCTGAACCGCGGCGGATACCTTGGTTTTTCAGTCTTTTTCGCCGTCGACCGCAGCAGCCTGCTTCAACTCACGCGCCCGCACCGCACACGTCCGGAATCGGCCCGAGCCTGGCATTGCGGCAATCAATCAGCAAGATCGACATTGCCTTTCCGAGACCGACTTCGCACCGCAACCCCCGACAATACAGCCGCGTTTTCTGCCGATGGCGTCGATTACCGCGAATACGGCAATGCATTCCGTCGCAATGACGTGGATCCCTGAGTCGACCCGCCCACGAGGCTTTGCCAGTACCCCAGGCACCTTGATCAGGCCGAAAAGATTCCCCGTGATAAGCCTGCATTAAGCTTGGCGGATTACACTTCAGTCCATGTTCAAACCGGTCGCATCGTACCGCGCACGCTCTGGCTGACGACGGAACCATGACCTCGCTCTCCCTGCTCCTCTGGATCGCGCTCCGGGTAGCCTTGTGGCGCCATTGGCTGGTATGGCAGATGCTCCGTGGCAGCATGAAACCTCATTCGCCAACATGACCCCTTCGTTGAAGCGCTACGCCTGGCTGTCCATCGCTGCGGCCGTTGCCACGATTCTGCTCAAGGGCGTGGCGTGGTGGCTGACCGGTTCGGTCGGGCTGCTGTCCGACGCCATCGAGTCGTTCGTCAACCTCGCCGGTGCCCTGATGGCACTGGGGATGCTGACTCTGGCCGAGCGCCCGGCGGACGATGGTCATGCCTATGGGCACGGCAAGGCCGAATACTTTTCCAGCGCTTTCGAGGGCTTCCTGATCCTGTTGGCGGCCCTCAGCATCGGCTATACCGCCATCGAGCGCCTGTTGCATCCGCAACCGCTCGAAGCAGTGGGCATTGGCCTGATCGTGTCGGTGGTGGCCTCGGTCATCAATTTCGCCACGGCTCGCACCCTGATGGCGGTGGGTCGCCAGCATAATTCGATCACCCTGGAAGCCGATGCGCATCACCTGCTGACCGATGTGTGGACCTCCGCCGGCGTCATCGGCGGTGTCGGCCTGGTCTGGATCACTGGTTGGCTCTGGCTCGATCCGGCCATCGCCCTGCTCGTTGCGGTGAACATCGTCTGGACCGGTTGGCAACTGATGCGGCGTTCCGCCACCGGGTTGATGGACGGTTCCTTGCCACCCGAAAAGCTGGCGGAAATTGAAGTGGTGTTGGCCAGATATCGCCAGCAGGGCCTGGCCTTTCATGCCCTGCGGACTCGTCAGGCGGGCAGCCGCGCTTTCGTAGTGGTGCACGTATTGGTCCCCGGAGACTGGACCGTACAGCAAGGCCATGACTGGGCCGAACGGATCGAAGTGGAACTACGAAACGTACTGGGTCACGTGCATGTCACGACACATCTGGAACCGGCCGAGGATCCGGTGTCGATGATAGATCAGGAACTCGACCGGCCTTCGTCTTGAAGGTGGTGCGGGAAAAGGGAAATCCAGGGCCTCAGACCAGTTTTTTTGATTCCCCATGTTCAAAACAGGGGCATTTGGCCTCACAAAGGTTATAATTCGACGTTCCGACCACCCCCCGTTCCGACGCAGGAGTTTTTCGCCATGCATGATCGCAACGTTCTCTCGCTGGTCAAGGATTTTGCCGGTTTCGCGCTGGTTTCCCTGGCATCCCTCGTTGCCGCTCCGGTTCACGCGGAAGACAGCAACCGACCGCTGTTTCTGGCGATGCTGGCGCCCTCGTCTTCCACGAGCGTTGACGGCACGCTGACCGTTCACGAAGTGCGCGCCGCCCCGGTTATGGCACGCACGGTCGATTTGACCACCCAGCCGGACGACCTCTGGGTTCGTCTGCGTCACGGGTTTGCGATGACCAACCTGAATGACGACCTGACACTCCACTATCAGCAGTGGTACCAGAACCGGCCCGATGCGCTGCGCCGCATGGTCGAGCGCAGCCGCCCCTATCTGCACCACATCGTCGAGGAACTCGAGGCGCGCGGCATGCCGACCGAGATCGCGCTGCTGCCGATGGTCGAGAGTTCGTTCAATCCGATGGCCTATTCCCGCGCGCATGCTTCGGGCCTTTGGCAGTTCATCCCGGCTACCGGAAAGCGCTTCAACCTCGAACAGACCTGGTGGCAGGATCAACGTCGCGATGTCGTCGCCTCGACCGGCGCCGCACTCGAATACCTGCAGACCATTTACGAGATGCACGGCGACTGGCATCTCGCCCTGGCCTCCTACAACTGGGGTGAAGGTTCGGTCAAGCGGGCGATCGAGAAGAACAGCGCGCGCGGCCTGCCGACCGACTACGCCAGCCTGACCATGCCGAGCGAAACCCGGCACTACGTTCCCAAGTTGCAGGCGCTCAAGAACATTTTCAGCAACCCGGTCCTGATGATCCAGCTCGGCCTCCCGGAAATCATCAATCGCCCCTATTTCGCGACCATCGGAACGCCCAAGGCGATGGATGTCAAGACCGCCGCTCGCCTCGCCAACATGCCGATTGACGAGTTCGTGGCGCTCAATCCCTCGCACAACCGCCCGGTCATGAAGGCCGATACGCCGGTCGTTCTTCCGGCCGAGAAAGTTGCCACTTTCCAGCGCAATCTGGAAAAAACCGACGAACCGCTTACCGAATGGCAAACCTACACGCTGAAGTCCGGCGAAAAGCTGGACCAGGTGGCGCCGCGCTTCGGAATTGCACTCTCCGACTTGCTGCGTACCAACGGCCTGAGCGGAAAGATCCGGCTCGCCACTGGCTCCACACTGCTTGTCCCGGCCGGACCGGGGGCCGACGACGTCGAGTCGGCTGCATCTGAGCCGCGCCTGCCGCAGATCATCGAACCGGAACCGCCGGTGAGGACTGCCAGGGCTGTCGTTGCCGCGGCAACCGCCGCCGACAAGCATTCATCCAGGACCGTCAAGTCAGCCAAGGGCGGGGCCACGGAAACCAGGGCGGCCGGCAAGGACGCCGGGAGGCCGGACCGCAAGATGGCGAAAAACCCGGGGAGCGGGACAATCAAGACCGTGCTGTCCAGGCCCCCGACCCCGACCCACGGGACCAAGGTCGCCAAAGCGGGCAATGGCCGACGTAGCTGATTCAGCCGACCAGATGGCAGCTCACCGTATGCGTCACTGAGACGCCGGTGCTTTCAGGGTAACGCTGCCGGCAGACATCGACGGCGAGCGGGCAGCGCGGGTGGAAATGACAGCCGGCCGGCGGATTGGCGGGCGACGGGGTTTCACCGGGCAGACGGATCACCGCCGCATGGGCATCCGGCCTTGGTGCCGGCACCGCCGACAACAGGGCCTGGGTATAGGGGTGCCGCGGCGACCGCAAAACCTCTTCCGCAGTGCCACGCTCGACGATGCGGCCGAGGTACATCACCGCCACGTCGTTCGCCAGATATTCGACCACCGCGAAGTTGTGGGTGATGAACAGGTAGGCGACGCCAAGTTCTTCCTGCAATTTTTTCAACAGATTGAGGATCTGCGCCTGGACCGACACATCGAGCGCCGAGGTCGGCTCGTCGCAGATCAGCAGTTCCGGCTGCACTGCGAGCGCACGGGCGATGGCGATGCGCTGACGCTGGCCACCGGAAAATTCGTGCGGGTAACGCCCGGCAGCCTCGTCCGGCAGGCCGACCTGCGTGAGCAAGGCCGCGACGGCTGCCACCTGTGCCGCCGAATCCGCCTTCAACCCCAGCGCGGACATCCCTTCGGCGATGATTTCGCCGACCCGCAGGCGCGGGTTTAGCGACGCGAACGGATCCTGAAAGACCATCTGCATGTGCCGGCGCGCCGCGCGCAGGCGCCCCGGCGCCATCCCGACCAGTTCGTTGCCGCCGAGGCGAACGCTGCCGGCGGTCGGCTTGACCAGTTGTAGCAGCGCCTTGCCGACCGTCGTCTTGCCGCAGCCGGATTCGCCGACCAGCGCCAGCGTGTGCCCGGCGGAAATGGCCAGCGAAACGCCGTCGACCGCAAGCACGTGTCCGACGGTCCGTTGGAGGACGCCACGGCGAATCGGGAAATGAACTTTCAGGTCAGCGACGTCGAGAAAAGGCACCGCTTCGGGCATCTTGTCGCCCTGCGGGAGATGCGGCGTATCGGCAACTTCCGCCGCCTCTCCCGTCCAGTGGCAGCGCAGCGAATGGCTGGCAGCGATGCTGCGCCACTCTGGAGGAATCTCGCGACAAACCGCCATCACCTGCGGGCAACGGTCGGCGAAACGGCAGCCGACCGGCATCGCGTCCGGCGACGGCACTTGGCCGGGGATCGTCGTCAGCGCCATGCCGCGCCGCGAGACTTCCGGCAAGGCAGCGAACAGCGCCTGCGTGTAGGGGTGATGCGGGTGGGTGAAGAACTCCTCGCGAGCGGCGACTTCGACCAACTCGCCGGCGTACATCACGCCGATGCGCTGCGCCATCCGGGCGACGACGCCGAGGTCGTGGGTGATCAGCAGCATCCCCATGCCGCGCTCGCGCTGGAGTTGGGCCAGCAGGTCAAGGATTTGCGCCTGCACGGTGACGTCGAGGGCCGTCGTCGGCTCGTCGGCGATCAGCAGGTCGGGTTCGCCGGCCAGCGCGATGGCAATCATCACGCGCTGCTTCATGCCACCGGAGAACTGGAAGGGATACTCGTCGAGTCGCCGCTCCGGATCGGCGATGCCGACCTGGCGCAGCAGTTCCAGCATGCGCTGGCGGGCAGGCTCGCCGCGCAGGCCGCAATGCAGGTCGAGTACCTCGCCGATCTGGACGCCGACCGTCAGCACCGGATTGAGGCTGGTCGCCGGTTCCTGGAAGATCATCGCGATCCGCGCGCCACGCACCTGGCGCATCTCGGCTTCGGTGAGGGTCAGCAGTTCCTTGCTTTCCAGTTTGATGCTGCCGCCGGTGATGCGCCCTGCCGCCGGTAGCAGGCGCATGATTCCCTGCGCCGTCGCCGATTTTCCGCAGCCGGATTCGCCAAGCAGCGCGAAAGTTTCGCCTCTGGAAATGGCAAAGGAAATGCCGTCGACCGCAGCAAGGAGTTTTTTCCCGGCCGTGAAGCCAAGACGCAGGTCGGAGACTTCAAGCATCATGCCGCCCTCGGGTCGAATGCGTCGCGCACGGCGTCGGCAAACAGGTTGGCGGCCAGCACGAGGATGAACATGGCGGTGAACGCCGCCGCCAGGGACCACCAGACGACGGGTTCCCGGCCCAGTTCCATGCGCGCGTTGTTGATCATCGTGCCGAAGCTGGTCATCGTCGGATCGACGCCGATGCCGACGTAGGAAAGCACCGCCTCGGCCAGCACCAGCCCGGAGAAATCCATGACCAGGGCGATGATGACGATGTGCATCAGGTTGGGCAGGATGTGGCGGACGATGATGCGCCAGCTCGACACACCGAAGGATTGTGCTGCCTGTATGTACTCCAGCTCGCGCAACTTCAGTGTCTCGCCGCGCAGCAGCCGGCACAGCCCGGTCCACGACGTGATGCCGAGGATGAAGCAGAGCGCCAGCAGGCGCAGGTCGGCGCGTTCGGCGGCAGTCGCGAACCATTGCGGATGGGTGTCGATGACCACCTGCATCATCAGTACCGCAGCGGCGATGAGCAGCACGCCGGGGATCGAACTGAGCACGGTATAGATGTACTGGATCACATCATCGACCCAGCCGCGGAAGTAGCCGGCGACGATGCCGAGAAGCACCGCCACCGGCAGCATGACCAGCGTCGTGACGAGTCCGATGATCAGGCCGGTGCGCACGCTTTTCAGCACCTGGTAGAGCACATCCTGCCCGACCTTGTCGGTGCCGAAGACGTGATATTGCCCGGCCAGCCAGAACAGCGGCGCGCCGACCAGCAGCATGAGGCCGAGCGTGATCAGCACGGCGTTCCATGCGAAACTCGTCTCGCCGCGCCAGATTTTCTGCCATCCCGGGGCTTCGATCGCGCCAGGCCGCCGGGCTATCACGCCGGCCACAGCCAGCCAGCAGAGAACGGCCAGCAGCCCGGCGCGCAGGGCGGTGAGCCCGGCATCGGTCGCCACCTCGTCCTCGCGTTCGCCCAGGTGCTGGCCGCCGTGCCTGAGGCGCGGGTAATCGCGCACCGTGCCCTGCCCCGCCACCTCGAAGCTTTCCTTGGCGTAGAGGCGGGTGGCGAAAGGTTCCGAGTAGGTCTTCTCGTTGCGCGTGCGCAGCGGCGCAGCGAGCGCGTCGAGCAGCGACAGCACCTCGACCGCGTACTGCGCCTTCTGCCCGGGTTTGCTCTCCAGTTGCAGGCGGTAATGCAGCGAATCGAGCAGGCCGATGGCGACAAAAGCGAGCAGCACCGTCGCTGCGGCCATACCGACGCGATTGGCGCCGACCCGCCGCCAGGCAAGCAGCAGCGGCGGACTCCTGGCGATCAGCACGCCGAGGCCGATGCCGGCGGCGACCAGCAGCCAGATCAGGACGTCCGACCAGAGGATGACGATCTGAAACCCGGTCATTCGAAGCGGATCCGCGGATCGACCAGCGTGTAGGAAATGTCGGTCAGGATCAGGCCGACGATGTAGAGCACCGAACCGATGAAGACCATCGAGCGCACCACGGCGAAGTCCTGAGCGTTGATCGCGTCGATCGTGTAGCTGCCGAGGCCGGGGACGCCGAAAAAGGATTCGGTCAGCAGCGAGCCCATGAAAAGCAGCGGAATGACGACGACGACGCCGGTCAGGATCGGGATCAGTGCATTGCGCAGGACGTGACGGAAGAAGACGACAGTTTCCGGCAGGCCCTTGGCACGGGCGGTGCGCACGTAATCCTTGTTCACTTCCTCGAGGAAGATGGTCCGGTACCAGCGCGTTGACGAGCCGATCCCGGAAATCACGCCGATCACCACCGGCAGGATCAGGAAGCGCCAGGCGTCCAGGTTGTCGCCGAAACCGGAAATCGGCACCAGCCGCCACACTTTGCTGATCAGGTACTGGCCGCCGATGATGTAGAACAGCCCCGAAATCGACATCATCGCCACGCACAGCACGACGCCCCAGAAGTCGAAAGCGCTGGCGCGGAAGAAGGCCAGCGTCAGGGCAAAAGTGACCGTAATGAAGAGCCCAAGGATGAAGGTCGGCAGCGCGATGGCCAGCGACGGACCCATGCGCACGCCGATTTCGCGGGCAATGTCACGGCCGTCCTCGGCGCGACCGAAGTCGCCGGCGAACATGCGCGCCGATTTCTGGAAGAAAACCGTGTCGGTTGCGGTCGACAGTCCGGAAGCCCCGGAATTGAAAAGCAGCGGCTTGTCGTAGCCGCGCTCGACCTTCCATTTCTCGATCGCCTCCGGCGTCACCCGCTTGACTCCGAGCTGCATCCGCGCCATGTCGTCCGGCGTATTGACGACGAAGAACAGCGCGAAGGTGAGAAGATTCACCCCGATCAGGATCGGGATGGCGTACATCAGGCGGCGGACAATGTAGGCGAGCACGGGCGGATTATGCCAAGAGCCGGCGCAGGACGAGCGCAATCAGCGCAACAATCGCCAGCGACCAGCCGGCCACCGCGTAATCGGAACGCCGCCACGGCTCGCCCGGCGATTGCGGATCGCGCAATTCGTCGGGGAACCTGCGCGGCGGCACCGGGATAACCTTTCGCTCTGCAGGGTTCTTCGGTACGCGCGCGTTGTACTCGACGCTGTTCTCGACCGGCCAGTCGCCCCAGGCGCGGCTGGATGGAAACTGCGGCACGCGAACCAGCAGGATTTCCTCGATATCCCCGGCCAGCACCTCTTCCAATGCCGTCAGCTTGCGGCCAGCCTGGCCGCTTGCCAGGCGCAGCAGGTCAGCACCCATTTCCTCGAAGGCCGCCGCCGGGTAGAGCATGGTCCGGTCCTCGGTCAGGTAGTCGAAGGTCGCCTTGGCTCTTGCCAGGCTTCTCTCCCTGAGCGCGACCAGCGGCAAGGCAGCGATCGCTTTCGGCCAGCTCTCCGCCCCGCGTGCCGGCACCTGCCAGCCGAGGGTCCGCGCAGTCGTCACGCTGATCCCGGCGCAGTTGGCACTGGCATGCTGATAGGCGAACTGGTGCCGATAAAACTGATTGTACACCCGCCCCAGCGCCGATTGCAGACGCGCCGCGCTGCGCGCATTTTTCAGCGTCGCCACCAGCAGGTAAGACGGGCGATACCAGGCCTGGCCGCTGTTCAGGTCGCCGAGGTAGTTTTCGAGCGGCACCGGCGCGGCGATGATGCCCTTCTCGCTTTCGGAATCGAGCGTATAGAAGTTGTTGACCAGCCAGTCATCGATGTCGCCCTGGGCGCCGATGCGACCAGTCATCAGTGCGAAGTGGCCGGCGTGCGCCTCGTCGTCATCGCCCTGGGCGCCATTCAGCATCAGCCCGAGCAGCGGCTGCCCGGCCCGAGGTCCGCTGCTTCCCGCGCGCCGCCACAGCGACTCGACGGTAAACGGGCTGCGCGCCCCGCCCTGCGGCTGCTCCCGCACCCAGTCCCTCAAGTGTGCAGGAACACCAGGCAGGCCAATACTTGCCGGCGCTTCCGGCAGACGAAAATCCTGCGGCCACAAGGTCCGCGCAACAAAACTTGCGTCCTGCTGATTTCCGCGCATTTTCAGCGGTCGACCGCGAAAGAAGGCGACGCTGCTCGCGTCGAACCAGGCACTGTTCAGCGGCAGCCGCGGTGCCAGTCGCAGTGTCAACTCGTTGCCGCCGCTGCGGATCATCCGCCCATCGCCAGCGAGTTGCGTCCCCGCCAGGGAGTCCGGCGCACCCAGCCAGACCAGCGGTGGCAGCGCCACGGCAGCGTCGATCGGTGTCGCCCGGGCCCAGGCCGCGAGGTCATTCCGTAGAGGCAAGACCGGGTCGAAACCCGCGAGTGGCGCCCCCGGCTTCGGTACGGCAATGGTTTCGTTCCCGAAATACCAACGGGCCTGCGGCAGCACGGTGCAATCACCGCTACTGGCGCTGGTCGTCACAAACTGGTTGGCAGGATACAAACCGTATGCAGGCATGGCCGGATTCTGCCCGAAACCGGCGGCGCTGGCGCATTCAACCATTCACCATGGCAATCCCGAGCGCCATCAGCCACGAGAACAGATGCCAGCACGGGATGTCCGCGATGAGCAGATGGTGCTTCACGTCACAACGAATCACCCGACAGCCAGCGGATTCGCCCCGGACTCACTCGAAAACCACCGGCCCGCCATTGAGCCGCGCGGCCACCCAGGCACGGTAATGCCTCTCGACCGCCATGCGTTTCAGTTTCATGGTCGGCGTCAGCAGGCCATTGCCTATCTGCCATTCGTCGCGGGCTATGAAGATCTGATTGATCCGCTCATGGTGCTGAACAATGGCGTTGACCTCCGCCAGCGCCCGCGTCAGCACGCGCACCAGTTCGTCACGCGCCGCCGCCCGTCCCCGTTCCGACAGGTTGGCCAGCAGCACCGGCTGATCGAGACCATGACCGAAAATGCAGGTCTGGCCAAGTTCGGCGACTTTGGCGAAGCGGTTCTCCAGCACCTGCGGTTCGACGAACTTGCCCTTGGAGGTCTTGAACACCTCGCTCATGCGCCCGGTGATCCACAGATTCCCGTTCGCGTCGAAGCGGCCCTTGTCACCGGTGTGGTACCAGCCGTCGACTATGACTTCAGCGGTCTTTTCCGGGTTCCTGTAATAACCCTTCATGATGCCCTTGCTGCGGAAGAGGATTTCGTGGTCTTCCGAGATATTCACTTCGGCAGTCCCCATCGGCGTTCCGACGGAGCCAGGCAGCGGATTGTCGTCACGCATCCAGGCGCAGCCGTCGATGAAGTTTTCGGTGGCGCCGTAGCCATCGCGCAGGGCAACGCCCAGATCGAGAAACCAGCGCTGGACCTCCGGCGAGACCGGCGCCGATCCGCTGACGATGAAGTTGGCCGAGGCCAGCCCGAGCTGCTGGCGAATCCCGGCCTTCTGCTCGTCGCTCAGGGTCGCCATGGCGGCCGGCGGAATCTTGGCCTCGACACCCTCCTTGAACTTGGTCCACAGACGCGGCACCGAAAAAAAGAAGGTCGGCTGCACCGACCGCAGTTCGTCGGCGAAAGTGAGCAGGCCCTCGGAGAATGATACCGTGGCATTCGTATACAGACTGCAGAACTCGATCAGCACGCGTTCCGCGATATGCGACAGCGGCAGGTAGGACATCAGTCGGGAAGTCCCCGATTCAAATCGCAGGTTCTTCGCCAGGTCGGGACAGACGAAACCCGCCGTCGCGTGCAGGTGCATGACTCCCTTGGGATTGCCGGTGGTACCCGAGGTGTACAGAATCATCATCAGCCCCTCGGGATCGGGCACCGGCGACCCGGCAAAGGGCGGCGAGTCCCGGATGACGTCGGACAGCGCAAACTGGCACGGCGCCTTGCAGCCGAACATCGCCACCCTGACGACCCCGGCGGGGATCGCCTGGCCGACGCGTTCGGCCTGATCGAAACCCCCGAGGAAGATCATCGCGCATTCGCTGTGCTCGATGATGTAACGCGCCGAGGTCACGTCCTGGCCCGGGTAGATCGGCACGCTGATGTGGCCGCTCATCATGATCGCCAGGTCGACGACGAACCAGTCCTTGCTGTTCGAGGACCAGATGCCGATCCGGCTACCCGGAGGCAGGCCCTGAGCGTTGATGAAGGTCGCCAGACATCGTACCTGCTGGCCGATCTCCGCCCAGGTGTACTCGGTCCACTCAAGATGATGCGGCTGACGCAGGAATACCTTGTGGGGCGTCATGGCCTCCCAGTGATAGAACATTTCGAGCGGTGATCTGGTCTCTGCGGACATGCTTGCCTCCTGATATTCCTTGCGTACCTGAAAAGACACCCGCGCCGGCGGGGCCCCGGGCCCTAGGGCAACTGCCGCGCGATCAGTTCCTTCATGATCTCGTTCGAACCCCCGTAGATCCGGGCCACACGCGAGTCGGCCCAAGCCCGGGCAATCGGGTATTCCCACATGTAGCCATAGCCGCCATGCAACTGCAGGCAGGCATCGAGCACCTTGCTTTGGAGGTCGGTGCACCAGTACTTGGCCATCGACGCGGCGGTCGCATCGAGTTCGCCCTTGATGTGCAGCTCGATGCAGCGGTCGATGAAGACCCGCGCGATCTGCACCTCGGTCATTGCCTCGGCCAGCGTGAAGCGCGTGTTCTGGAATTCGATGATTGCCTTGCCGAAGGCTTCCCGCTCGCGGCAGTAGCCGCTCGTCCAGCCGATCGCCGCCTCCATCTGGGCCACCGCGGTGATGGCAACCTGCAGCCGCTCCCAGGGCAGCTCGTTCATCAGGCAGGCAAAGCCTCCATTTTCCTGGCCGAGCAGATTTTCCGCCGGCACGTGGACGCTGTCGAAGAATAACTCGCCGGTGTCCTGCGCCTTGAGGCCGATCTTCTTCAGGCGCCGGCCCTTGGTGAAGCCGGCCATCGTCGTATCGACGATGAACAGACTCATCCCTTTCGCGCCGCCGCCCGGCGCGGTGCGCGCGACGACGATCACCACGTCGCAGTGCGACCCGTTGGTGATGAAGGTTTTTGACCCGTTCAGGACGAAATGGTCGCCGTCGCGCACTGCCGTCGTGCGGATACCCTGGAGGTCCGATCCGGCCGCCGGCTCGGTCATGGCAATGGCGCCGATCAGTTCGCCGGTAGCCATGCGCGGCAGGTATTTCTGCTTGAGGAACTCGCTGCCGTAATGCAGCAGGTAAGGTGCGACGATCTCCGAATGCAGCAGCATCCCGAGCAGGTTCTGCACCGCCCGGCGCGCTGGCTGCTCGAAGAGCACGACGCTGTAAAGCTTGTCGGCGCCGGCGCCGCCGTACTCCTCGGGCATCGAGGTGCATAGGTAACCGGATTCGCCGGCCTTCAGCCACACCTCGCGGTCGATGTAGCCCTGATCCTCGTAGCGCTCGTAGTGCGGGGCGACTTCGACCGCGATGAAGCGGTCGAGCGATTCGGCGAATTGACGGTGTTCGTCACCAAAAATCGTGCGCGGTATGGTCATGGTTTTCTTTTCCCGGTCAGACGCGGAAGCCGCCGCCGCAGACCAGCAGTTCGCCGGAGATGTAGTTGGATTCGGGATAGCAGAGCAAGGCAATGGCGCCGGCGGCCTCTTCCGGCGTGCCTCCGCGACCGAGCGGCACCAGCGTCTCCATCTGCTTGAGAAGTTCGGGATTGACGCCGGCCTTGATCTGCCGGCCCTCGATGTCGAGCGTTGCGCTGCCGTCGGCCGGAGCGCTGGTCAGGCGCGTGTTGATCAGGCCGAAGGCGACGCAATTGACGTTGACCCGGTAACGCCCCCATTCCTTGGCCAGCGTCCGCGTCATGCCGATGACGCCGGCCTTGGCCGCCGCATAATTGACCTGGCCGGCGTTGCCGCCGACCCCGGCGATCGACGAGACATTGACCACCTTGCGGAACTTCTCCTGCCCGGCCTCGCTCTCCTCTTTGGCGGCATTGCGCAGGAAATCGGCGGAAGCGCGCAGGATGCGGAACGGCGCCGTCAGATGGACGTCGATCATCGCGTACCACTGCTCGTCGGTCATCTTCTGGACGACGTTGTCCCAGGTGTAGCCGGCGTTGTTGACGATGATGTCGAGGCCACCCAGCTGTGTAATCGCCGTCTGCACGAAGCGCTCGGCAAAATCCGGCGCGGTGACGCTGCCGACACAGGCGACCGCCTTGCCGCCGGCGGCGGCGATGTCGGCCACCGTCTGTTCTGCGGGTGCCGCGTCGAGATCATTGATGACCACGCTCGCCCCCTCCGCCGCCAGCTTCAGGGCGACCGCCCGGCCGATGCCGCGACCCGATCCGCTGACGATGGCCACTTTTCCTTCGAGTTTTCCCATTTCGATCTCCGTTTTGGATGAATTCGCTTCAGTCGAGCGCGACCAGCGCCTCGCCTTGTATCTTCAGTTGTCCGTACTGGTTGAGCATTTCCACCGCCACCCGCGCCAGCGGCCTGCCATCAACCTCCAGCAACTCGACGACCTGCCCGCGCAGGATCGGCTGGTTGCCGAGATGGGTGATCGCCATGAAGCGCACGCTGAACGAGCGCAGACTGGCCTGCGGCCGCCATGCGGTCAGCAGGCGCCCGAGCCAGGCCATCCCGAGCATGCCGTGGGCGAAGACATCGGGCATGCCGGCGCGCCGCGCGAAATCGATGTCGACATGAATCGGGTTTGGGTCTCCCGAAGCCCCGGCAAAGCGGCACAACAGGGCGCGGTCGATCGCCGGCAGAAACATCTCCGGCAACCTGTCGCCAACCCTGACCGGCGCGTTGATCTCTTGCTCTCCGACCATGGCGCTCACCCATTCATGACAACGATGACCGAGCGCATCTCGCCTACTGCCTCGCCGCGCTGGTTGGTCACCTTGGTCACCTTGGTGACGAATTCCATCCTGCCACCCTTCTTTTCGCTGATGTCGGCAATGCTCGAACGCAGGGTCAGCACGTCGCCGGCATGTACCGGCCGCTCATAGGTGAAGCTCTGTTCACCATGCAGCACCCGCTCGATCGGCACGCCCAGCGTTTCCATCATCGCCTGGATGGTCCCGGCATCGAGCTCGGCCCCGAAGTACAGCGTCGGCGGCGCCAGCAACGACGGATGGCCGGAGCCCATCGCCGCCGCCTCGTCGGTGTATTCCGGCCGGATTTCGCCGATCGCCCGGGCAAAGGCGAGCAGCCGGCCCTTCTCGACCGGCCAGTGGACCACCGGCAACTGCACGCCGACATGACTTCTGTCGATCATCGTCCCTCCCGCTCAGTCGGCGCGCTGGTAGAGCGTCACGACGCAGGCGCCGCCCAGCCCGAGGTTGTGCTGCAGGCCAAGGCGCGCGCCGGCGACCTGGCGCTCACCCGCTTCGCCGCGCAACTGCTGGACCAGTTCCGTGCACTGGGCGAGGCCGGTGGCCCCCAGCGGGTGCCCCTTCGACAGCAGCCCACCCGACGGATTGGTCACGATGCGGCCGCCGTAGGTGTTGTCGCCAGCGGCGACGAACTTCTCGGCACCGCCGTCCGGACACAGGCCCAGCCCCTCGTAGATGAGCACCTCGTTCTGCGCGAAGCAGTCGTGCAGTTCGACGACATCGATATCCCCGGGACCGATCCCGGCTTGCGCATAGACCTGGGCCGCCGCCTCGCGGGTCATGTCGTCCCCGACCAGCGCCATCATGCTGCGCTTGGCGAAGGTTCCCGGACGATCGGTCGTCATCGCTTGGGCGGCGATGAAAACCCGGCGGTCGAGGTTCATCCGGTCAGCGCAGCGCCGTGACACGAGAATCGCCGCCGCCGCGCCGCAGGTCGGCGGACAGGCCATCAGCCGCGTCATGCCGGCTTCGGGAAAGACCATCGGCGCCGCCATGACCTCTTCCTCGCTCACCACCCTGCGGAACAGCGCCAGCGGATTGTGCGCCGCGTGGCGGCTGGCCTTGGCCCGCACCTTGGCAAAGAGGTTGGGCTTGACGCCATAACGCTCCATGTACTCCTTGCCGGCGCCGCCGAAGTAACGCAGGGCAATCGGCACATCGTAAGGCGCAATCTCGTCGCACAACTGATCGAAGCGAGAGAACGGTGACGGCCGGTCGGTCCACTGCCCGGACAGCGCGCCCGGCTGCATCTGTTCGAATCCGAGGGCCAAAATGCAGTCGACCGCACCCGACTCGACCAGCTGGCGGGCCAGGAAGAGCGCCGTCGATCCGGTCGAGCAGTTGTTGTTGACGTTGGCGATCGGAATTCCAGTCATGCCGACCTCGTAAAGCGCGCGCTGCCCCGAGGTCGAGTCGCCATAGACATAGCCGACGATTGCCTGCTGGATGGCGTCGTAGCTCAGTCCCGCGTTGTCGAGCGCCTTGCGCACCGCCGCGGCGGCCATCACGTCGTAGGTGTCGCTGGCGCCCGGCTTGCCGAAGGCCACCATTCCGACACCGGCGACAAAAGCCTTTCCCGGCATTCTCTGTCTCCTCAACTGGGCCGGTTTGGGTTCCCGACGGAACATGCCGGCAGTTATTCAAAGCACTCAGCGGTCGGGCCTGGCCGGCGAAAAGTCCTCCCCGTTCGCAGGGATGTTGTATGTGCGCCTAAGCCCATGATGAGACTACACTATTTCGCATCCCAAACTGGCCGCGCGACTGAATTTTGCTATATATCTACTCCATGCGCGAAACGCTGGATCAGAGCGTCACCGCACCATTGAGGCTACAACGATTGCCAATTCATTCCAGAGGGGAACAAAGTGAAAAAAACTGCAACGAAAAACCTGCCTGTGCGCACCGCCTTGGCTTCCGCCATGCTGCTCGCCTTCAGCGGCAACGCGCTGGCGTTCGAATTTTCGACCGAGGACGGCATCAAGGGAAGCTGGAACACCACCGTCTCGCTCGGGGCCAACTGGCGGACCACTGCCCCCCTCAGCTACCTGTACAGCCGTCCGGATGGCACCCGTATCGGACTGAATAATGGCTCGGGCGGCACCGATACGGACGCCGGCAACCTGAACTACAAGAAGGGCGACATCATCAGCACGCCCCTGCAGATCCTGTCCGACTTCGCCGTCAGCAAGGGCGACCTCGGCGCCTTCATCCGCGTCAAGGCCTGGTACGACCAGGCAATGCAGAACAGCAACCGGCCCTACGGCAATGCCGACAACGGCTACGCACAGAATGCGCCGCTGTCGGACAACAGCCAGCCCGACATGCTCAAATACTCCGGCATTGCGCTGCTCGATGCCTATGTTTACAACACCTTCGATGTCGGCACCCCGTTGCAGGTCCGTCTTGGCAACCAGGTCGTCAACTGGGGCGAAAGTCTCTTCATCCAGGGCATCAACCAGTTCAACCCGCTCAACCTGCCGGTCCTGCGCAAGCCGGGCACCGAAGTCAAGGAAGCGTTCCTGCCAGTGTGGAGCATCGATGCCAACGTCGCCCTCGGCGGCGGCGCGTCGCTCGAAGCCTTCTACCAGTTCAAATGGGCGCAAACCCTGGTCGACAGTTGTGGCGGCTACTATTCGCCCATCGAGAACTCGTTTGCCACCAATGCCAAGGGCGGCACCAGCTGCGCCGGCGTCGCCACGGTGGCTTATCCGGGTGCGGGACGTCTATCCACACCTGCCATGGTGGCAGCGGGTATCTACGCCCCCCTCGCCGAAGGCAAGGAAGGCAAGGATACCGGGCAATATGGCCTCGCACTGCGCCTGCCGATCGCGCCGATCGACTCCGAGATGGGTTTGTACGGAATGAAGATCAACTCGCGGACGCCTTACATTTCTGCGCTGTCCGGCACCTGGAACGGTTTCCCGGCCGGCCTGCCACTGCCTTTGGGCGCTCTGCGCAGTACCACGCAGCTGAATCCGATGGTGGTCAATCAGGCCGGGGGGCAAGCGTTTGCTGCAGCAAGCCCGGTCGCCAGGGCTCTGGGCGCTGGTGGCATCACCACGGCACAAGCGGTCTGGGAATACCCGGACAACATCAATATCTTTGGCGTCACGCTGTCGACCAATATCGCCGGCTGGTCGGTTGGCGCGGAATATGGCTACACGAACAATCAGCCGGTGCAGATCAACGGTGTCGACATGCTCAACGGCCTGATCGGCGGCGTCGGTCCGGTGGGCCAGAAGGCACGGGCCGCGTTTCTGGGTGGCACCGGGAGCAAAGTCCAGGGCTACGACTTGTTCAACAAGAACCAGTTGGCGGTCAACACGGTCAAGATCCTTCCTGGCATGCTGGGCGCGTCGCAGGGCCTATTCACCGCCGAAATCGCCGGGCAGCTGTCCACGAATACGAATGATCAGGCAGTCAGCCAGCAGATTCGCTACGGCCGCGCCTTCATTTACGGCTTTGCCGAAAGTTCCGGACTGTCAAGCGGACTTGGCCTGCCGGGCTCCCTCTGCGGGTCCACCACTTCCGGGTACAATCCCAACAGCATGGGCTGCAAGAACGACGGCTTCGTCACCAAGACGGCCTGGGGCTACCGCCTGAAAGGCTCGCTCGATTACCCGGGCGCCTTCGACACCAGCTTCACGCTGACCCCTTCGCTCTTCTGGGCACACGACGTCAACGGTTATTCCGTCGATTCGCAGTTCATCAAGGATCGCATGGTTCTTGGCGTCGGCCTCAGAGCGGACTACCAGAAGAAGTTTGCCATCGACATCGGCTACACGATGTTCGGCAACAAGGCCAATTACGACCCGTTCGCCGATCGCGACTACTTCAGCGTCGCTCTCAGCAGCACGTTCTAGTACCCGTGATGGATTGGAGGAGACACCCCATGATTTTCAAAATAAAACTGATTACCGTCGCGATCGCCGGCAGCCTTCTCGGCGGAGCGGCCCTGGCCGCAACTTCGGCAGCCGATATCGATCGTCTGGGCAAGGATCTGACGCCAACCGGCGCCACCAGGGCCGGCAGCGGCGACATTCCCGAATGGAAGGGCGGCTTGACGGCGCCGCCGGCCGGCTGGAAGGCTGAACAGGGCTACACCGACCCGTTCGCCAACGAAAAGCCGACGCTGACCATCACCGGCGCCAATGCCGACCAGTACAAGGACAGGCTCAGCGCGGGCCTGATGGCATTGCTCAAGAAGTACCCCAACTTCACGATGCCGGTCTACCCGACGCATCGTACGGTCGCGCTGCCCAAGGCCGCTTACGACACGATCAAGGCCGAGGCGTCCAAGATCGACATGAAGGATGGACATATCACCGGCCGCGTCAGCTCCAACGTTCCGTTCCCAGTTCCCAAGACCGGCGAGGAAGCAATCCAGAATCACATCCTGCGCTACATGGGCGGCGGCTACGATCGTACGTACGTCTGGTTCCCGGTGCGTGCCAATGGCGATAAACTCAAGGTCACCTTCGTCGACCGTGTCGTGACCGCTGCCAATTTCGAGCCACCGCAGGAAGGCAACATGGGATTCGCCTACTTCGGCCGTTTCACCTCGCCAGCGACGCTTGACGGTACGATCTATCTTGTTCATGAACCGATAGACCAGCTCCAGGACCCACGGTCCGCATGGATCTACAACTCGGGCCTGCGCCGCGTGCGCCGCGCGCCTGATCTCGCTTACGACAACGTCGGTGATGGCACCGAAGGCATGCGCACGACCGACCAGTATCTCGCGTACAACGGCGCAACGGACCGCTACGACTGGAAACTGGTTGGCAAAAAAGACATGTACGTGCCGTACAACACGTACAAGATTGGTGACAAGAAGCTGAAGTACGACGACATTCTCGACAAGAACACGATCAAGAGCGATCTGATGCGCTATGAACTGCACCGTGTCTGGGTTGTCGAGGCGACGCTCAAGGCGGGCCAGAAGCACATCTACGGCAAGCGGACCTTCTATCTCGACGAGGATAGCTGGAACGTTCTCGGAGAGGATTCCTACGACACACGCGGCCAGCTCTGGCGCGTCGGCGTTCATGGCTTGCGCCAGAATTACGACGCCCTGGTTCCCTGGAGCAGTGTCCAGATCTGGCATGACCTGACCAATGGCAACTACCTGGTCACTCACCTCGACAACGAGGTCACAGCACCGATCGTTTTTGGCAAGAAGGCCAAATGGTCGGACTTTCAGTCGGATGCCCTGCGCCGCGCCGGTGGCACGCGCTAACCGGAAAAGCGCAACCCTGATTTGAGGGGTCGTGGCGGCCATCGAACACTCGATGGTCGTTTTTTTTCCGCAAACGAGAAGGTAAACGATGAAGAGGATGCTGATGACGGCGTCGCTGGCAGCCATTTTCGCCGGCACTCTGCCGACGCAAGCCGACGAGAAGCCGCTGCTGGTCGTATCGCGGGTGCCGATGAAACAGGACAGGACTCTGCTGCTCGACGTTTTTCGCACCGACCAGAGCGCCGTTGCAGTCGGCGCGCGCGGCACGGTCTTCGTGTCCACCGATGGCGGCAAGGACTGGAAGGCCCAGCGTACGGCAAGCACGCGGACGCTGACCTCGGTCACTGCGGTCGATGACAAGACCTGGCTGGCGGTTGGTCATGGCGGAACCATCTTGCGCAGTGCAGACGGCGGCCAGACGTGGATCCGTATTGACGCTGCGGATGCGGGCCATGACGCCCTGCTGGGAGTGACCGCAATCGATGCCAAGAGCGTTTTTGCCTATGGCGCTTTCGGCCTCTTTCTCCGCTCAACGGATGGCGGCCTGACCTGGTCCAGACAGGAGGTCGTCGAGGATGGTTTCGATCGCCACATTACCAAGATCATCCCGCTCGGCGACGCCTTGGTGCTGGTCGGCGAATCCGGCACGCTTGCCCGGTCGACCGATGGTGGGACCAAATGGGTCAAGCTCGACTCCCCCTACGAAGGCTCCTTCTTTGGCGGCATGCGGACCGCCGATGGCAACGCGCTGATTTTCGGCATGCGCGGCAATGTCTTTCGTTCAACGGATTCCGGCCTTACGTGGAAGCCGGTCGAGACGGGCACCAAGGTCGCCTTCAACGGCGGTCGCGCCTTTGACGACGGCATGGTGGTGCTCGCGGGCAATGCCGGCAAGCTGGCACTCAGTCGTGACAACGGCCAGAGCTTCGAAACCCGCAGTCTTCTCAACAGGGGATTTTCCGGGGTCGTCCGGCGTAGCGACGGGGAACTGGTCGCCGTCGGCGATCTCGGCATCACCCCCGTGCCGGCAGCCCTGCTGGCGAAGTAAGCAACACCCACCACGGAACCGACCGGGAGAGATGGCGTGAATACAGACCCACACGGAGCAGGCGACAGCGGCTTGCAAGCTCACGATTTCAGCAACACCTGGGTCGGCAGGGTATCCTATTGGATATTCAGCCAGCGCAAGCCGTTGTTGCTTCTGTTCATCCTGATAACGATCGCGCTGGCCTATTCAGCCAGTCACTTGCGGGTGGGTGCCGGATTCACCAAGATGATCCCGCTCAAGCATGAGTACATGCAGACTTTCATGGAATACCGGAACGACTTCGGCGGCGCCAACAAGATCCTGGTTGCCGTCAAGGCGACGAATGGCGACATCTACACCAAGGAGTTCATGGACACCTTGCGCAAGGTCACCGAAGATGTGTTCTACATCAAGGGTGTCGAGCGCAGTTCGGTGACCTCGCTGTTCACCTCGAATGTCCGCTACACCGAGGTGGTCGAGGACGGATTCCGCGGCGGCAACATCATCGCGGCGGACTTTGCCGGCACGCCGGCGCAACTCGCTGGCGTGCGCAACAATGTCGCCAAGTCGGACTGGGGCGGCCGTATTGTCGCCACCGACGGGACTGCCGCCATGGTCGTCGCTACCCTGCAGGAGAACGATCCCGACACGGGCGAGCGCCTCAATCTGCAGCAAGTCGCGAAACAACTCGAGGAAATTCGTCAGGCAACGGAAAACAAGGATGTCACGGTACACATCATCGGCTTTGCCAAAGCCGTTGGCGACATCGCCTCGGGGGCGGCCGGCGTCATCGCTTTCTTCGGGGTCGCCTTCGTCATCACTGCCGCCCTCCTCTACTGGTATTCGGGATCCGGCATGCTCGCCTCGTACGCCCTGATTTGCGCTGTCGTGCCGGTGATCTGGCTGCTCGGGCTGCTGCCCTTGTTCCATCTGACCCTCGACCCGATGTCGATCCTGGTTCCCTTCCTGATCTTCTCGATCGCCGTATCGCATGCGGTCCAGATGACCAGTTCCTGGAAACAGGAGACCATGGCGGGCGCCGATGGCATCAAGGCGTCACGCCTATCGTTCGAGAACCTCTTCATTCCGGGCGCCGCCGCCTTGCTGGCCAATGCCATCGGCTTCATGGTCATCGGCATGGTGGAAATCGAGATGGTCCGGGAACTGACGATTACCGCCACCCTCGGCGTGACCGTAATGATCGTCACCAACAAGATGCTGCTTCCGATCCTGCTTTCCTACCGGAAAATCTCACCCGAACAGGCCCAGAAGATGCGCGGCCATGAAGCCAGCGCCGACCGGCTGTGGGCCAAGCTTGGCATCCTCGCCACGCCGAAGGGCGGCGCGGTCGCCATCGCCATCGCCCTCGTGGCGCTTGGCATCGGCCTCTATATCGCCAAGGACCACAAGGTTGGCGACCTCGGCGACGGCGTGCCGGAGCTGCGTCCGAATTCCCGTTATAACGAGGACGTTCGCGTCATCACCTCGAATTTTGCGATTGGCGTCGATGTCCTGCAGGTCATCGCCGAAGCCAAGGGCGCCGAATCGCCGTGCGTCGATCGCACGATCATGGACAAGATGGAGGAGTTCGAGCTGGGCATGCGCCAGAATGATGGCGTGGCAACGGTGCGCGGTCTTGCCGGGTTCGTGAACAACGTCACCCAAGCGTATGCGGAGACCTTCATCAAGTGGCAGGCGCTGCCCCAGGACAAGGCCCAGATCGCCCAGGGCGTCGGTTTCGCCACCCGGCTCGGCAACGAACTGATGAACTCGACCTGCACCGCGATGCCGATCTCGATCTTCACGCGTGACCACCAGGCCGAGACGATCACCCATGTCGTCGATCAGATCAAGGCATTCAAGAGCGAGTACGACACCGATGCGCTGAAGTTCCGCCTTGCCAGCGGCAACGTCGGCGTCATGGCCGCCACCAACGAAACGGTGGCCGCGGCCGACAAGTGGGTCAACCTCGCCCTGTTCGGGTCGGTCGCGCTGCTCTGCCTGCTCATGCTGCGCTCGGTTCCTGCAACACTGTGCATCATCCTGCCACTCGCCCTGGTGACGGTATTGTGTAACGCCATGATGACGCTGCTGGACATCGGTCTCAAGGTCAACACGCTTCCCGTCGTGGCACTTGGCGTCGGCGTCGGCGTCGACTATGGCATCTACCTTTTCGAGCGCATCAAGCACGAAATGGATGCCGGACTGGAACTGTCCGCAGCCTTCGTTCAAGCCCTGAAACAGCGCGGCACCGCTTCGGTATTTACGGCGGTGACCATGACCGTATCGGTGGGAACCTGGGCTTTCTCGGCACTCAAATTCCAGGCCGACATGGGCATCCTGCTGGCCTTCATGTTCCTGGTCAATGTTTTCGGCGCCATTCTCTTGCTGCCGGCGCTGGCGGCCTTCCTCGTCCGCAAGAAGTCGTAAGCAGCCGCCCCCGGAGGCACAGAAGCGCGGCGCAAACCACAGGTTTGTGCCGCGTTTCACTTTCAGGTCTGGATGCGCCCCCATCCGGCCTTTGCCTCAAGAAACTCGGCGACGTACTTGTCGGCAATCTTGCTTTCGGGCAACTGGCCAAGTCCCTGAAAGACATGGGGCATTCCGTCGAAGACATCGAGCTGGACATCGACTCCGGAACCGTACGCCTTGGCTGCCGCCCGCGTGGAATCGTCGAGCAGCATCTCGTTGCTGCCAACCTGGAACAGCATTGGCGGCAGGCCCGTAAAATCGCCGGTCAGCGGCGAGACAAGGGGCGTCAGGTGCAATTCCGGCTCGGAGAGGTACAACTCGCCGAACCAGCGCAGCATGGCCACCGAGAACATCGGGTCGGTGGTTTCGTTGACCGCCGCACTGCGGCCGCTCAGTGAGAAGTCGGTCGACGGCGAGAGGAAGATCGCCGCGGCCGGCAACGGCAGACCCCCGGCACGGGCACGCATCAACGTCACCAGCGACAGGTTGCCGCCGGCCGAGTCGCCGCAAATCACAATGTTGTGTGCCGGCACGCCGTTGTTGAGCAGCCAGCGATAGGCCGCCAGACAGTCGTCTGAAGCCGCCGGATACGGGTGCTCGGGCGCCAGCCGGTAGACCGGCATCAGGGCGCGAGCGCCGGATGCACGGCACCAGCGGGCGATCATTGCCGACTGGATCCGCGGAATGCGAAAACAGAAGGCACCCCCGTGCAGATAGAGGAACACGCGATCGAGTCGGCTCCGCGGTACTTCCAGCCACTCGGCACGCACCTCGTCGCAATCCTGTCGAGTTATCCGGATATCGGTGGAAAGTTGTCCGAGATTGTGGTCGACCGTCGCGATCCGCTTGCGTAGCTCATGAATGGCATCGTTCGAAAAGCTCATGCGCTTGAACGAGAAGCGCAGCAGGTTGTCGATGATGAACTGCGCGGACTCGCTGCCCATGTGCGGAATCAGGCGGTAATAGGGCGGCGCTGTAATCTTTGGGGCAAATTCCGAATCCATGCATGTCTCCTGTATCCTGGACCGGTGCTTGAAAGGCCAGCCAAGCTCTCGCGGACGGTCTGGCCACCAAACTGAATATTCAAGTTATTGTTCCAGCACCCATCGGTCGGCGCCAGATTCTTCTTTGTCAGATCCTACTGGGCTTTCTTGACGGCCGGCCTTTGTTCCACCGCATTTTCGACAGCAATACTCCCAGGCAGCTCCGGCTTCTTCGCACGCGGCCCCCTTGAAACCTGCTTGCGCGCTACCGGCAGCTCTACCGTCGTCGTCACCATGGCGTCGTTCTTGTTATCCACCGGCACTGCCTTACTGCGGACCGATCGTGAAGTGACAGTCGTTCGCCGCGCCGCAGGCCTCGTTTCTGCTTGCGGCTCGGGCTTGCCGACCGTGGCGGCAAGCAGCTCGTTGAAACTCTCGGTGAGGCACTTCACGAACACCCCGGGATCAGGCAGCATCTTGCGGCAGGAAACGAAACACACCCAAAGGGTGCCGTTGTAGCTCAACCCGGTCAGGTTGAGGCCAACGCCGTCAATGGCGATTGAGATTGGCGTGAACATCTGCAGCTTGGCACCCGCCATATACAGCGCTTCGTCGGGACCATGAACATTGGAAATCGTGACATTTACCAGAGGCACGAGCACCAAACGCGCGACGTGCTCGACGACCATGGCGGGCAGTACCTCGATCAGCCGGGCCGGAAGATCCTTGCCCAATGCGGCGGAAATGGACTTGCCCCGGCCGGTGGCGCGACGCACGGCAAGGAGCCGCTGGAGCGGATCAGCGATATCGGTCGCGAGGGGCACGGCGGCCATGGCGACCTGATTGCCTTCGTCCCCCGCAGTGTGCCCGCTCCGGGTGCTGATCGGCATCATCGCATTGAGGCTGGCGGCGGGAAGCTCACCCTTCAGTTCGAGGTATTTGCGTAGCGCGCCACCGGCTGTGGCCATGAATATGTCGTTGATCGTCACCCCTTCGACCTGTTGCCGAATCCTGTTGCAGTCGGCAAGTGACAAGCCGGCGACATCGACCACGCGGTGGGCCGATATCTTGCCATCGAAACGCGTATGCGGCCGCACATGCAGTATCTCGCTAAAGCTTGCGGTCATTTCTGCCGCCATCTCGGCCACCCCCAGACGTCTGGCGATCACCTTCCTGCTGATATCCATCGCCTTTCCGCTGGCGACGAGGCCGATGCCAGCAGCTGCCGCACGCTTGCCTAGATCGGCAATGAGCCGCGCTCCGTCGAGGAGTTGGCAGGCACGATGGCTGACCGCGCGCGCACACAGTTCAACAGTTGTCGGATTGCGATCCGCGACGATCGCTACCTGGCTCACATCTTCGTCCTCTTCCGGATCCAGCGTCGGCGATAGCGAATGGATGGCCCGAATGATTTCCACCCCTCCCTGCCCGTCGACCGCAGCATGGTGGAACTTGATGTAGAGCGCGAAGCTCCCCGGGGCGATGCCTGGAACATGGTCGAGCCCCTCGATGATATAGGCCTCCCACAGGGGCTTCGATTTGTCGAGCGAGCGTGAATGCAGCCGCGCCACCTGAATCATCAGCTGGCGCCAGTCGCCGGGCTGCGGCAACGCGATGTGGCGGACGTGGTACTCGACGTCGACATCCGTGTCGTCGATCCAGTAAGGTCGATCCAGACCCCAGGGAGCTTCCACGAGCCGGCGCCGGAAGATCTTCGTCTGTTTCATCCGCGACTCGAAGAAGGCGAGCACCGATGTGAAGCGGAGTTCTCCTCCAGGGGCGGTAGATGGGTCGTAGATGCCGAGGGCGGCCACCTGCATCAACTGGTTTCCGTGCTCAACCGCCAGAAAAAGATTGTCCAGACCCGAGAGATGTTTCATCACTTTTACCTATGGCAAGTTTCTTGATTCGATTCGCCCGCAAAAAGCTGCTGAGCCAGCTCCGCGCCGTACGGCGCCAGCGATTTGTGAATTTGGCAAGCTGGTGCGGAAGACGCGAACCCCCTGACTAGGCGTTCCCATAGGGTGCTGTCTTGGTTGAAAGCCGCGCCCGGACCGGATGATGGGGCATCGTGCCGGCAGTTGCCGGCTGACCGGATGCCGGCGCCGACGTCCGCCGCTTGCTCGCACGCGGTGGCGGGACAGGCTCGACCCTGGCGCGCTTGGACAGTTCTTCCTGGTCGACTTCCGCCATGAGGGCGTCGAAGCTCTGCCGGAGGCAATCGGCGAAGACCTCGGGGTCCGGCATCATCTTGCGGCAGGACACCACGGTCGCCCAGAGATTGCCGCAATAGCTGAAGCCGGTAATGCTCAAGCCAACGCCGTTCTTGACGACACCAATCGGGTAGAAACGGTTCAGTTGCGCACCGGCAAGGTACAAGGGCACATCGGGCCCACGGACGGTGGACACGACAATGTTCAGATAGTCTACAAGCAGGCTGTCAACGACCGCTGAGGTGATGCGGGTCGGCAGTTCGTCCGCGAGTTGGCGCAACAAATCGTGGCCGATCACATCTGCTGTCTGCCTGGTCTCCCCAGTGGACTGCCGAATGGCGCGCAGACGAGCGAGCCCGGACTGAATCTCGACATGCAATGGCACACGGTGCTGGTTCAATTTGTTGCCTTGATCGCTGCCAGGCAGAATATCGTGATGGCCCGCCGGCACTGCAGCGGCCACACCAGCCCAAAGCGGTTCGCCGGATGCCTGCAGGTAGTGCCGCACGGCACCGCCGACAGTAGCCACGAAAACGTCGTTGGTCGTCGCCCCGCCGACCCATTTGCGAACACGCTGGACTTTGGCCATCTCGAAGCCGACGCCTTCAACGATACGCCGCGACGAGACGGAACCGGCAAATCGGGTCTTGACCGGTTCCTGCGGCCATGCCAGCTCATCGAGCAGGCTTTGGCGCAAGTTCCCGCCTGCCACCCGCTTGTAGAGAACCCTGGATGCCAGCGACGCCATCTTCACGCCCGCAGTCGAAACTGCGTGCCACAGGCGCACCACCCGCGGCACGGCATTGCTCAACGAGCGCGCATACAACTCGACCAGCGTCGGCACGGCATCGGCAAACAATGCCTTTTTCGTCACATGGCTGTGTTCAGGCATCGCAATCAGAGAATGCAGCGCTCGCAGGATTTTGGCGCTGGCCTCGCCGTCGACCTCGCCGCGATGGAACTTCATGTATATGGCGAAGCTCCCCGGCTTTACGCCTTCAACGTTGTCGATTCCTTCAATGACGTAGACCTGCCAAAGCGGCTTGGAGCGGTCGAGCACCAGCGAATGGAGACGTGCAACCTGGATGCACAGATGCCGCCAGTCACCGGGCTTGGGCAAGGCGATGTGGCGAATGTGATACTCAAGGTCAACCTCGGCCTCATCCACCCAGTAGGCACGGTCCAGATCGAAGGGCACGCGCACCAAACGACGGCGGAGAACCGGCGAAACATCCAGCCGCTCGCGGATGTGGGCCATGATGTCGCGCAACCTGACGTTGCCACCGGGCGCAGTACTCGGATCATAGATCCCGAGTACCGCCACGTGCATGCACTGGTTGGGCCGCTCCATGGCAAAGAAGAGTTCGTCTAGACCGCCAAGTTGTTTCATGGATAGCTCGGAACGTGGACAAGAAACTCATACATCATCTGCCGACCTGCGCCGACACCTTTGCAACCTTGGTCATCCTCTCCGAACAAGCAGACGCGGTTCTGACCCGACCCGCCCGGACCGAGCGACTGCTTGCAGCTTACTACACCGGATAGGCCAAGAATAGAAGGAAAACCCTATACCGTGAAGGGGAAACAGCAGTCGCTCCGGCACTGCTGAAATCCGTATGAGATTCTGGCCCCATCCGTGAGCAGATCCGGGACTGCCCCACCGGCCGGTCAGTGACACAACGCGGCGCTCGGCCAGCTAGCGGGAACCGGCGCGCCTTAGCGCATCCGCCTGAAAATCCGTGACTTGACCACGGATATTGAAGCGAATTGGCGTTTGCACTCCATGATCGAGCCCGCCGACGAAATACGAGCCCGCCGTCAGGTCATGAAAGATGCTCAGCCTGTACCAGGGCAATGGCGCATCGTAATACTGGATCAGTCCGTGCAGGGACACCCGCCAGAGGTCGCCCCGCGTCGAATAGGACTCCTCCGCCACGACACTCCAGCTATCTTCGTCAAGGTAGAAGACACGCCTGCCATAGACGTGAGACTGTCCCGATTTCAGCTTGGCCTCGACCACCCAGACCCGATGCAACTCGTAGCGCATCAGGCGCGGATTGACACTGCCACGGTGGATGATGTCCTCGTCGCGCTGAAGCTTCTGGCCGATACGGTAGCAATTGTAGGGAATGTAAAGTTCCCGTTTGCCGTGCAGAACCCACTCGTATCGATCTGGGGAGCCATTGTAGCCATCGATCTGATCAGCCGTGAACATCCCTTCCGAACCATCCGTAATTCCGTCGTAGCCAAGATCCGGAGCACGCCGCACACGACGCAGGCCGGCGTTGTAGACCCACGCGTTGCGCCGCTCCTTGAGTTGGTTGAGCGGTTCATGGACCAGAAACATCGTACCCAGCAAGGTGGGAGGTTCGGTGTAAGCCCCCATCGCGACGAACAGACGGTTGTCGGTCTTCTTGTCCATGTTCGATTCGTAGATCCGCCGCGAATGAAAGCCGATCCGGTAATAATCGCCGGAAGCCCGCACCGGAAACGCCAGGGTCGTGCGCTCCACACCGCCACCCACATAGCGCAACAGGTGGTTCCAGATGGCTTCAAGCCCACTCGTCGGCACGGGAAATGGCACTGGGTTGTAAACCGGCAGAACGACCGACGAACCATCGATTTCAGCGCGGCCAGCCTGTTTTTCCGCTTCGCTCATCACCGCAGCAGGATACGCTGCCGTCCGGCGCGCACGGTAGACGGGCATCTGGAACCCGTCGGCCTTTTGCAGGAGAGCAACGAGCCCGGGCATCAACTGATCCCGGTAATTGCTCCAGTTTTCCCGGGTAATGGTGAACAGCGGTGAATCCTCCGGAAACGGGTCTATATAACCCATTTCCGGCCGCCAGCCAGCGGGTGGCTCCTTGAGGCCCCCTGTCCAGGCGGGAATCGTTCCGGCAACGTTACCGGCGCGCTCGGCCCCCACCAGTGTCAACTCTTGTCCAAGTCGGCTCGCTGCAACTGCACCCAGTGCCTCGGCGCCGAGCAGGCAGACGACCGACACCTTCAGAACAACTTCGAGGAAACGCCTGTTCATTGCGTGCACACGGTTATCCAATCCAAGTTTCAGTGCCCCGTTCGTGGTGTGCGACTTGACTGTCACCCAGGCAGAAGCATACGCCGGTATCCGGCATCCAAGAACGTTCCGAAGGGAATACGTCGAGGTCTCGTCCGGATCGCCGGATTCTGTGGCACCTGGCCAAGGCCCGACGCAGGTCCTGCCTTGATCGGCTCAAAACCGCCTGGCCTGCAGCCATTCTTCAAGTCCGCCCACAATCCGCCATGCCGCGCTCTATGATCCGGGCGCAGTCTGTTCCACGGAGCAGGCTGCCGTACTGGCCCTGCCCCTTGCGGTCGAGCCGGGAGGAACAGAATCCATCCGCGACCCAGTTCGGCGCATGGCGCACCAGCAGGCCGGCCTGAAGGCCCAGCGCCAGCCGGTCCGCGATATCCCGCGCGACGAATTCCAGATCGTCCGGATCCTCCAGAGCTTTTTTCAGTGCGCGCACATGCCCATCAAGTGCGGCATTGCCCCCACGCGCCAGGTCAACCTCTGCGAAATAGGCATCGATCACCGCCGGCGTCTTGTCCATCGCACGCAGCATGTCGAGACACTGGATGTTGCCGCTGCCTTCCCAGATTGCGTTGACCGGCGACTCGCGGAACAGGCGAGGCATCGGTGAATCCTCCATGACGCCGCTGCCGCCGATGCACTCCATCGTCTCGGCCACGTGCTGCGGCATCCGCTTGCACACCCAGTACTTGCCCAATCCGGTGCCGAGCCGCACGAGCAGCGCCTCACCTTCGTCGCACTGATTGTCGAGCGCCCGCGCCATGCGCATCGACAGCGCAGTGGCCGCCTCCGACTCCAGCGTGAGATCGGCCAGCACGTTCTGCATCAGCGGCTGATCGACAAGCCGCCTGCCGAACGCGCTGCGCTGCGCGCAGTGATGCAGCGCCTGGACGGTCGCCGCGCGGATACCACCGCTCGAACCGACCAGGCAGTCGAAACGCGTCATCGCTACCATGTCGATGATCGTCCGCACCCCCCGCCCCTCCTCGCCGACCATCCAGGCCAGCGCACCGCGCAGCTCCGTCTCGCAGGATGCGTTCGAGACATTGCCCATCTTGCGCTTGAGACACTGAATCTGCATGGGGTTCTTTGACCCATCCGGGCGCCAGCGCGGCAGCAGGAAACAGGTCAGGCCGCGGGTGGTCTGGGCCAGCGTCAGGAAGGCATCGCACATCGGCGCCGAAACGAAAAACTTGTGCCCGACGAGTTCATAGGCCTGCCCCGGACCTTCCTGGCCAATCGGGTAGGCGCGTGTCGTGTTGGCGCGCACGTCCGACCCGCCCTGCTTCTCGGTCATCGCCATGCCGATGGTCAGCGCCGCCTTCCGATCGGCCGGCACGTTGCGCGGGTCATAGCCATCGGTGGTGATCCGGCCCTCCCAAAGCGCGGCCAGTTCCGGCTGGTGGCGCAGCGCCGGCACGGCGGCGAAGGTCATCGTGACCGGGCAGCAGTGGCCAGCCTCGACCTGCGACATCATGAAGAACTTTGCCGCCCTCGCCACGTGCGCGCCGGACCCAGGACTACGCCACGGCGCCGCGTGCATGCCGGCTCCCAGCGACGTCTCCATCAGCGCGTGGTAGGCGGGGTGAAAGCGCACCAGGTCGATCCGGTGGCCAAAGCGGTCATGCGTATCAAGTTCCGGAGGATAGCGATTGGCCTGCTCGCCGAGCGCGAGAAAATCGGCGGACCCAAGCCTGGCGCCGAACGCCAGCAGTGCCGCCTCCTCCGCCTGCCCCCCGTGGGTGCCAACTGCGTCCTGTAGCGCGCGATCGCTGGCGTACAGGTTGTAGTCTACGAGCGCCGCCGGCTGATTCAGTACTTCATGCGTGTGAGCAAGGTAGGGACCGAAATCCGTACCTGTGGACACCACACCCTTGGATTCACCTTGCCTCACATTTGTCTCCATTCTGACCTCATGGCTGGAGAAGGCTAATTCGGGTCTTGAGGTTCCCTCAGTTTTTCGTCTGCCAACGAGTGGGTTTCATGCTACCAGTTTTCCTTCATGTTGCCCGCTGAGCCAAGCTACCAGGAACTGCGTTGGCGACTTGTAGCC
>WBZP01000626.1_pt1 | contig 47156 bp, 33 predicted proteins | sample 5204301 | NCBI WGS metagenome assembly WBZP01 (sample SAMN12412401, study PRJNA552823) | activated sludge metagenome | isolation source: activated sludge from nitrification reactor of wastewater treatment plant... | place: USA: Pennsylvania | collected 2017
GAATATCGATAATACCTATCGAGAAATGGTATAAGCAGGTGGCTAACCCGATTGGCACTGTCTTTCTCTGTTTCGTCTGGCCGGCAGACACGTTTTGCAATCCCAAGGACCGCTTCGTGTCGGGAGATGCTTGACCTGGCGGTCAGTCGCGCCTTGTCTTGTAAGTTGTGCATCTTTTATCCCCAGGTTCATGGAATTTGGACAGTCGTGGCTGTTACGGTACATTCCAGCCCTTACGCAGTACAAGCGCACTCACAGGGGAGCCATGGCCACCACAAAGACCGCCACACTGACGTTTAGGATCGATCCGGGCCTGAAAGAGGCGCTACGCATCGCCGCTGTGCGCGAGCATCGTTCCATTGCCAACATGGTGGAAGTGCTGATTCGGGATTATTGCGGGCGCAATGGAATCGCTATTCCTGAACAGAGCCGATTATTCGATGATGGCCAGAAGCTAATGACGGATTAGGGGATCGAGGAACCGTGAATCTGACCGAACTTCTCACCAGGCTCGAGGCGCCCATCGTGGTGCGCCCCACCCGCCGCATGACCCAGGGCGAGCTGGAGAGCTACCTCGATACCGCCGCCAACATCCTGCGCGGCAACGCCGACCACTCCGAGTTTCGCGGCTATGTGTTCGCCCTGCTGTTCTACAAGCGTATCAACGACTGCTTCGAGGAAGATGTACGGAAACAGGCTGCCAGCCTGAAAAATGCGGGTGTCGCGGAAGATCAGGCCGAATATCTCGCGGCACAACCGGATCTCCACCACTTTACTGTGCCCCAAGAGGCAACTTGGGCCAAAGTCGCCCGCACCGCCAAGGGCCAGCTCGGCCAGGCCCTCAACGACGCCATGCTCGCCATCGAGCGGGCCAACGCCCATCGGCAGAACAATTTCGATGGCATCCTCACCGGCAAGATCGATTTCAACAAGCAGGACGAACTGCCCCGCGACAAGTTGGTCAACCTGATCAATCACTTCGGCAGCCAGACCTTCGACCGCGCCCACGTCTCCGACGACCTCTTCGGCAACGCCTACGAGTACCTGATCCGCAACTTCGCCAGCAAGGCGGGCAAGTCGAGCGGCGAGTTCTATACCCCCGCCGAGGTCGGCTTTCTCATGTCCGAGATGCTGGAGCCCAAGGCGGGCATGAGCCTCTGCGACTGGGCCAGCGGCTCCGGCGGCCTGCTGCTCCAGTGTATCCGTTATGTGAAAAAGCACGGCGGCGACGTGCGCCGGCTCTTCCTGCACGGCCAGGAGTCCAACGTCGCCACCTACAACATCTCGCGCATCAACATGATCCTGCACGGCGTGCCGGCGTGGGAGCACAAACAGGGCGACAGCCTGCGCGACCCTCGCCACCTGACCGCCGCCAACCGTCTCAAGCCATTCGACCGCATCATCATGAACCCCCCGTTTTCACTGGAAGACTGGGGCTACGACACCCTGGCCAGCGGCGACAAGTTCGGCCGCCTCGCCTTCGGACTGCCTCCCGCCTCCAATGGCGACTGGGCCTGGTTGCAGCAGATCGCCAAATCGCTCAAGGAACTCGACCCGGCCAGCGGCGAGGCGGGCAAGGGGATGGTGGTCATGTCCCAGGGTGTGCTGTTTCGCGGCCAGCCGGAACAGACCGAGGAGGAGGACGGGCAGAACCAGAAGGCCGATGCCGAATACCTGATCCGCCGCGGCTTCGTGGAGGCGGACCTGATCGAGTGCATCGTGGTGCTCCCTTCCAAGCTCTTCTATGGCAACGGCGTGCCCGCCTGCCTGCTGCTGCTCAACAAGAACAAACCAGAAGCGCGCAAGGGCAAGACCCTGATGATCTGGGCCTCGCGCCACTTCCAGAAGGCCAACCCGCAGAACCTGCTGCGCCCCTCCGACCTCATGCGCATCCTGGTCCCCTGGCGCGCCTTCGGCGACCTGGAACAGGCCAAGACCCTGGTGGACAGCCACGCCGCGCAACTGATCCGCGAGGTGGAAGAGAACCGCGACCAGCGCCTAGCCGACATCGAGAACGCCTATGGCCCGGTGCTCGCGCCATTGGAGAAGTTGATGGCCGAACAGGCCGAGCTCGACGCGCTGGATTTGAAGGCAAGGGCCGTGGACGAAGCCGTATCACCCGGCCATAAATGGTTCCACCCCCTCGCCCCGCTCAAGCCAAACTCCCCTCTCCCCCCGGGAGAGGGGCCGGGGGTGAGGGTGTACAAGGCTAGCTACACCGACGCCCGCAAAGAACTCGTCGATGCCATCAAGGCGCACCTGAAGCAGCTCAACAAAGCGATCAAGGACCTGAACAAACTGCAAGAGGAGCGCGACAGCCGCGAGCAGGAGATCCGACTCGCCGCCGAGCGCGAGATTGCCCACTTGAATGAAGCGTCCGGCGACCTGCGCCGGATTCTGGATGATCCCGACGAGGCGCGGCGCTACTTCGTCGTGGTGGATAAGGCCGAGATCGAGGAGAACGAATTCAACCTCAACCTGCCGCGTTACGTGGATACCTTTGAGCCTGAGGAAGTGATTCCGCTTCCTGATGCTTTGAAGAGACTAACGCAGACACGAACTGCTTCCGATGACGCTTTGAGAACGCTCGATAATCTATTTGGAGCACTTGGCCATGTGGGTTGATTGCTTCGAAGAAGCCCCGCAAGAGTGGCCGAGAAAACCAATCTCAGACTTGGCAAAAATTGATCCGCCTTACGAGTTGGAAGTCGGACGTGAATATCCGTTCGTTGAGATGGCATCCGTCCAAGAGGGATTTGGCGGTATATCCAAGTTCGGTTACAGAGTCTGGGATCGCTCTGGGCTTTGCCGCTTCTCAGAAAACGACATCATTCTTGGAAAAATCACCCCATGCGCTGAGAACGGAAAAGCTGTGCTGGTTAAAGGATTGCCGGATAAATATGGGATTGGTTCCACCGAATTTTTCGTGCTTTCCCCCTTGTCAAATGTGGAGCCGGAATTCCTGTTTTCGCTTGTGACCGCCGGGCCGTTTCACAGACGGCTCGTATCTCGAATGGAGGGCTCAACCGGACGCCTTCGCATAACCCGAGACACGTTGAAGAAATGGCTGGCGGTTCCACTACCCGACTCCGATGAACAACGCCGCATTGCCTCCGCTCTAAAGCTGGCCGACGACGCCATCGCCAAGGCCAAGGCCGAGCTGGAGGCGACGCGGGAGTTAAAGCGGTCGCTGATTGTCCGCTTACTCACGATTGGTAAAAGCAGCTCAAACCAAATTACTGAGACGAAGTTTGGGCCTGTTCCGTCACATTGGGAAATCAAGAGTCTCGTGGAACATACCGGGACGCCAAACTGTGTGAAGACTGGTCCATTTGGAGCGCAATTGCCCCCGGAGTCTTTTGATAAGTCAGGAATGCAGTTTGTGAACATCACGGATATTGGCGATGGCGTTCTCGATTTTTCGGAGCTCGTTTACATCAAGGACTCTGAAGCAGAACGGCTTTCCGATTATCAACTAAAATCTGGTGACCTTATATTCTCGCGGGTGGCCTCTGTAGGGCGAGTAGCTCTTATCCCCGAGGGGAACGGACCATTCATGATGTCGTCGAACTGCATTCGCCTAAGGGCCTCTGATTCTTTTGATCCGAGCTTTCTTTGTTTGCTGTTCCTTTCGTCCCCGTTCATTAAGAGACAAGTAGCGGCAATGTCTACTGGCGGGGCAAGACCGATTGTCACGCCCCGTTTCTTGCGACGTTTATTGATCGCACGACCACCAATAGAGGAACAGCAAGAGGTTTCCGAAATTGTTGGCATGGCTTCCGTAAACGAAACAAAACAGGTCGAAGTCATAGAGGCCCTCCAGCAGGTCAAAAAATCTCTACTGCAAAACCTGCTCACCGGCAAAATCCGCATTCCGCCGACAACCGACACCCACCCATAAGGAGACCGTCATGAACACCTACAAGACCTATGTCCAGATCGACGCCTCCGGGCGCGTGGTGCTTGATGGGCTGCCCTTTCCCGAGGGCTCGCTGCTGGAGGTGCTGGTGGTGGACCAGAGTCACCAGCCCGAAGAACGGACCGAAAGCTGGCGCGCCCTGATGCGCCATGTGCAGGGCCTGCCGCAGGCGAAGAGCATCACTGAGGAGGATATCGCCGCCGAGATCGATGCCCAACGGAATGGCCGCTGATGCGGGTCGTTATCGACACCAATATCCTGGTGTCGGCGGTGATCCGCGACCGCCTGCCGGAGCGGGTCTTGCTCTGGTGCCTGGGCAATCCCGAAGTCGAATGGCTGGTCACTCCCGCAGTAATGGCCGAGTACAGCGCGGTGATCCAGCGTCCCAAATTCGCGCTACCCAGGGCGACGGCTACCTGGTGGCTGGAATTGCTGGCGGCGGATACCCGCGTCATCCGACCGACGGTCACGCTCGATTTTCCACGCGACCGCAAAGATGCGCCGTTTCTGATCTGCGCCGCTGCGGGCAAGGCTGATTACCTGATTACCTGGGATGGCGATTTCAGCGAGGCGCAATCATTGCTGCAAACACGCATCGTCAGCGTGAGGCAGTTTGCCGATATCGTTGCGCCCCGAGCGCTGAATGACCAATAGTCCAAGGAATCAGACCATGACGGATGCGAGTTTTGCGGACTCCCTCACGATCGAAAGACCCCCCGCACCCCACACCGTCATCCGCCTGTTCAACGAGGAGACCACCGTCGAGCGGGAGATCATCGAGCATCTGCAAACGCCCGCGCTGGGCTGGACCTACCGCTCCCGCGAGCAGGTGACCGCGCTACGCCCGGACGAGCGCGAGGTTTTGCTGCTTCCCTTGCTGCGGGAGAAGATCAAGCAGCTCAACCCCGCCATCCTTACTGATAAGGCACGGGTGGACGCCATCATCACCAAGCTGCGCGCCTGCCGCGACAACCAGCAGTGGCTGGCCTGGCTGCGTAGCGGCGTCAATTACCCGTTCGACCCGTCAGAGAAAGCCAGGGACGTGCGGCTGATCGACTTCGATAATCTCGATGCGAATGCGTGGTGGGTGACGAATCAGTTCCCCGTGGAGGGCAACTCGGCCCGGCGGACGGATATCGTGCTGTTGATCAATGGAATTCCCGTCGTCGTGATCGAGGCCAAGACCGCCAGTCGCAACAAGCCCGATTGGCGCGAGGGCGCTCAACAGCTTGGGATGTACGCGGCGGAGATCAATCAGCTCTTCTACACCAACGCCTACGGGGTGGGGGTGAACGAGACCCGCATGATGTACGGCGTGCCGGGGCGGCGCTTGCAGTTCTGGCTGCAGTGGCGCGACCCCTGGCCGCACAGCATCGACGAGTTCGACGAGATGAAGGTCTCGCTCTACGGTCTGTTCGACCGGGCCAACATGCTCGACTTCATCCGCCACTTCATCGTCTTCGTGACCAAGGATGGCAAGACCGACAAGGTGGTGGTGCGCTACCAGCAATCTCTGGCGGTGAAGGATATCCTCGGCCGCGCCACCGACCTGACCCTGCCGGCGGAGAAGCGGCGCGGACTGATCTGGCATACCCAGGGCTCGGGCAAGACCCTGACCATGATCTACGCCGCCCGCAGCCTGTGGGAGGAACCGAAGCTGAACCAGCCCACGGTGATCCTGCTGGTGGACCGCGAGCAGCTCGGCAACCAGATGGACCGTGAGCTGATGGCCACCGGCACCGAGAATGTGCATGTGGCGGCCAGCAAGCGCGACCTGGAGGCGAAGCTGGCGGGCGACTATCGCGGGGTGATCCTCACCACCGTTCACCTATTCGAGGGGATGCCCAAGCAGATCACCAAGCAGCGCCAGAACGTCATCGTCATGGCCGACGAGGCGCACCGCACCCAAGAACGGGAATTGGGCACCTACATGCGGGCGGCAGTGGAGGGGGCATCGATGTTCGGCTTTACCGGCACCCCCATCGAGAAGGATGACCACAACACCCCGTTGGCCTGGGGCCAGGTGAAGGACAACGGTACCATCGAGCGCTACATGGGCCGCCCCTACACCGTCACCGACGCCCTGCGCGACGGTGTGGTCAAGCCGATCCACTGGCAGCCGCGCAAGACCGATTGGCAGCTCCACGGGGCCAAGCTCGATCTCGCCTTCAAGCGCGAATTCGGCCACTTGTCCGAGGCGGAGCAGAACAAGCTGGTGAGCCAGTCCTCCACCCTGGATGTGTTGCTGAAGCTGCCCAAGCGCATCGCGCAGATCGCCGACGACGCGGTGGAGCACTTCCGGGAGCATGTGCGGCCGAATGGCTTCAAGGCGATGCTGGTCTGCAAGGACAAGGAAACGGTGCGGCTCTACACCGAGGCGCTGCGGGCACGACTGGGGGCCGAGACCGTCATGGCGGTGATTTCCGAGGCCCCGCAGAACGACCCCGAGGGGATTCAAGCGCTCTACCTGGGCGAGGCCAAACGCAAGAAGCTGCTGAACGAGTTCCTGATTCCCGCCCAGTCAGAGGAACAGGAACACCAGGATATGGAGCTGCGCAAGGTGGAGCTGCTGGTGGTGTGCGACATGCTGCTCACCGGCTTCGACGCGCCCATCCTGCAAACGCTCTATCTCGACAAGGGCCTGCGCGACCACACCCTGCTTCAGGCCATCGCCCGCGTGAACCGCCCCTACAATGAGCTGAAGGGGAACGGTCTGGTGCTCGACTATTACGGCATCTTCGACAACCTCAACGAGGCGCTGAACTACCGGCCCGAGGAGCTGGGCGACATCGCCTTTCCCTTCGAGCGCATCCGGGAGCATTTCCGCAAGCAGTTCGACACCCTATGCGCGCTCTTTCCCGAGGAGACGGTGCCGCGGGATGGCTCGCACGCGGCATTCATCACCGCCATGACGATCTTGCGCGACGAGGAGGGGGCGGAAAAGATTTTCGATGCCGGTTACCGCAATCTGCGTGTGCTCTACGAAGCGCTGCAACCGGACGAGCAACTGCGCGATTACGTGCGCCCCTACGCCTGGCTGACCAAACTCTACCTGCTCTACCGCAAGAAGTTCTATCCCGATGCGGCGCTAGAGGCGACGGAGGAGGACGCGACCCGTACCCAGGAGCTGATTCGCGAGCATATCGACGTGGAGGAGCTGGAAAGGGAGTTTCCCACCTATGTGCTGGACGAACACTTTCTCACCAAGCTCAAGGACAAGAAGCCCGACGCCAAGGCCCTCGATATCGAGGCGATGCTCACCGCGGAGCTGCGCATCCGGCTGGATCAGGACGAGGTATTCCGCCCGTTGTCGGAGAAGCTGCAACGCCTCATCGATGAAAAGCGGGCTGGAACCTTGGCGGGCATCGCCCTGATCGAGGAGCTGGAATCCCTCACCGAGGCGGTGCACACGGCGGTCGAAGAGACCAAACGCCCCATCGCCCAGCAACTGGCGCTGCGGGTCAAGAATCGCAACGCGGCGTTGAGCGAGGGCCAGGCCGCCGAGGTGGCCGCCGCCGTGCTGGAAGAGGCGGACAGGCACTGCTTCCCCGGCTGGTGGAATGTAAGCTCAATAGACCCGGAACTCTCCAAGACCCTGCTTCTGCTGCTCGCGCAGCGTTTTTCCGCTCTGGGGCTGCTGGCGGGCGATACCATGGAGTTCATCGGCCAACTGGTGCAGGTGCTCAAGCGCAAACATTACAAGCCCGGAAGCGGGGACGCCGAGTGATTCGCCACGCCCTTGTCGAGTTGCCGGACGGTAGGCAACTCGACTACGAGATCCGTTCCTCCGCCAAGGCCCGCAGCCTACGCCTAAAGGTAACGGCAAGGGACGGACTAACGGTGATCGCACCCAATGAGCTTGATGAGAGGCGGGTAGTCGAACTTGTAGCCGGCAAGCGGGATTGGATCGCCGCGAAGCTCGGCCAGTTCGAGGAGGTGCGGCACCAGTTGGGGAGTAATGAGTCCGCGCGGCCCGAGGCATTTGAGCTGCCCGCGCTGGCGGAGTCATGGCGGGTGGAATATCGGATCACCAAGGGCAAAACCGCGGGGGCGCGCACCGACCAGCGGGGTCGCATCCTGGTCTATGGCGCGGCAACGGACGATGAACGCTGCAAGGCTGCCCTGCGCCGCTGGCTGGCCAGACGCGCCAAGGAAACATTGACGCCGTGGCTGGAATCGCTGGCCGCCGAGAATGGCCTGCGTTTCAGCCGGATCGTCATCAAGAACCAGCGCACCCGCTGGGGCAGCTGCTCGGCTGATGGCGTGATCAGCCTGAACGCCAAACTGCTGTTTCTGCCGCCGAAGTTGGTGCGATATGTGTTGATGCACGAGCTGTGTCATACCCTGGAGCGCAACCACAGCCACCGCTTCTGGACCCACCTGCGCCAGTTCGAGCCGCAAACCGACCTGCTGCACGGGGAGATGCGGGGCGCCTGGAAGATGGCTCCCGGATGGGCTCATCCAGTGCAAATTGGAAGCGAGGGGGTTTGAGTGGGGCGTTCGGCTATCGCCGGGTATCGGCTGGTTGTCTTTATGCTCGCCACGACGAAGGGATGACTTCGGCCCCCGCCTTGAGCCTGTCCAGATAGTCCGCCCATAGCTGCATCATCTTCCGCCGCTCAGCAAGGTGCGCCGTGCGGTTGTGGGTGCGCCCGTCCGGCGTCATGCTCGCCAAGTATCATTAAGGTTTTGATTTTGCTGGTTTCACTCATGGATTGAAGGGTCTGGAGAGTTGCAATGCCGGAACACATTGGGGTAAGTTCTGAGTATCCCGAGCCCGAGACACAACCAGCCTGCCGGTAGCCGTCCGAGGATCCGGATCAGACAGGCCGAACCAGCCGAATTCCCCCGCGTAAGGGAGACGGAATGGAGCCCGGGCCTTTCCCCCACCCGGCTTTCCGCCCCCGAGGTCAGCATTCATGAGCGCCATTCCCGAAGACTTTATCCGTAAGACCAGCCAGGTATCCGCCGAGGTCCGGCGGCCCTTCGCCAATTCCCGCAAGATCTCTGTCCAGGGATCGCGCCCCGATCTCCGCGTCCCCATGCGCGAGGTCACCCAAACCCCAACCCGGGATTCCCGCGGCTTCGAAGAGAATCCGCCGATTTATGTCTATGACACCTCGGGGCCCTATTCCGACCCGGCTGCCGATATCGACCTCCTGCTGGGGCTTCCGGCGGTGCGCGCGAACTGGATCGAGGAGCGGGGAGACAGCCAGGTTCTGTACGGACCGACCTCCGAATACGGTCGCCGACGGCAGGCCGATCCCGCCCTCGGGGCCTTGCGGTTCGCCCATATCAGACCACCACGGCGGGCCAAACCCGGGCGTAATCTGACCCAAATGCACTATGCGCGACAGGGCCTGATCACCCCGGAGATGGAGTTCGTCGCCATCCGCGAGAATCAGCGCCTGGACGAACTCCGCCAAGACCCCAGATATAAGAAACTGCTGCGTCAGCATCGCGGCGAGCCCCTCGGCGCCTGCCTGCCGGATCTCATCACCCCCGAATTCGTGCGCGAGGAGGTGGCCGCGGGGCGCGCCATCATCCCCGCCAACATCAACCACCCGGAACTTGAGCCCATGATCATCGGGCGCAATTTCCGGGTGAAGATCAACACCAACATCGGCAACTCCGCCGTCACCTCCTCCATCGAGGAAGAGGTGGAAAAGATGGTCTGGTCGGCGCGCTGGGGCGGCGACACCCTGATGGACCTCTCCACCGGGCGCAACATCCACGAGACCCGGGAATGGATCCTGCGCAACGCCCCGGTGCCCATCGGCACCGTGCCCATCTATCAGGCCCTGGAGAAGGTGGGCGGCAAGGCGGAGGAACTCACCTGGGAGTTGTTTCGTGACACCCTGATCGAACAGGCCGAGCAGGGGGTGGATTATTTCACCATCCACGCCGGGGTGCTGTTGCGCTATATCCCCCTGACCGCCGAGCGGGTCACCGGCATCGTCTCCCGGGGAGGCTCCATCCTGGCCAAGTGGTGTCTGGCCCATCACCAGGAAAATTTCCTCTACAGCCACTTCGAGGAGATCTGCGAGATCATGCAGGCCTATGACGTCTCCTTCTCCCTGGGAGACGGCCTGCGCCCGGGTTCCATCGCCGACGCCAATGACGCCGCCCAGTTCGCCGAACTGGAGACCCTGGGCGAACTGACCGGGATCGCCTGGAAACACGACGTCCAGGTGATGATCGAGGGACCGGGTCACGTCCCCCTGCACATGGTCAAGGAGAACGTCGACAAGGAACTGCATGATTGCTTCGAGGCGCCTTTCTACACCCTGGGTCCGCTGGTGACCGATATCGCCCCCGCCTACGACCACATCACCTCGGCCATGGGGGCGGTGAATATCGGCTGGTATGGCACCGCCATGCTCTGTTACGTCACCCCCAAGGAGCATCTGGGCCTGCCGGACAAGCAGGACGTACGCGACGGCATCATCGCCTACAAGATCGCCGCCCATGCCGCCGACCTGGCCAAGGGCCTGCCCGGCGCCCAGGTGCGGGACAACGCCCTCAGCAAGGCCCGCTTCGAGTTCCGCTGGGAGGACCAGTTCAACCTCTCCCTCGACCCGGAACGGGCGCGGGAGTTTCACGATAAGACCCTGCCCCACGAGGCCCACAAGGTGGCCCATTTTTGCTCCATGTGCGGTCCCCACTTCTGCTCCATGAAGATCACCCAGGATGTGCGCGACTATGCCCAGGCCCACCGGATCGAGAATATGGAGACCGCCATTCAGGAGGGTCTGAAGTCCAAGGCGGAGGAATTCATCCAGGAAGGCGGGCGGATCTATCAGGAGGTATAGGAGTTGGTCCCGATGAGCCCGGACGGATAGCAGGCGTAAGATGGGTGTTAACCCATCGTTATGCGAATTTGGCCTGGTCGGAAACAGCGGATGTCGATGTTGGCCTGCCCCAGCCCTGAACTGGGGGCATGACCCATGCCCGCCCATCCGGAGCCTCGAGGCGCAGGCCTCCAGGCCGGGTGATCAGCAACTCGAACTCAAGGCCCTGGTGGATCTGGACGGGATAGCGGAGACCTCTGTCGACCCCGACTGGAGGCTGGCCCTGTCCGCAGTGATCGAAGAAGTCAGGGGGCGCCTGTCCTACTGGGCGCTTACCCATCCAACCGAGAAGCCCGATTTTCATCATGAAGCCGGGTTTTTGGTCGGCCCCGACCGAAACCGAACCAACGCGCCCGTGCCCGGAGGCGCTGACAGAAAGATGGACCAGTCGTGATGGCTTCCTGCCTCTTGGGATCAAACTGAACCTACGCCGCTCGGGCAGCGCGCCCAGCCCGCGTAACTCCGATTAGCGACAGCGTAATCGGGGGAATGGCGCTTTCATGCGTGCGATTAGGCTACGCCAATCGCACCTACGGGCTCATAAATTTCGTGGCAACGATCCATCGTGTGGGCACTCATGAGGCATAACGTTTAGCTTGAGGGGCGCGGAAACAGGCGGCGGAGCCGGCTGTTGGAGCGTCCCACTCGAAGCGATTGTTAGCTGCCTTATTCATGCGCTGAATAGACCGATGGATCAAAACGATCCCTGTAACCCTGTGTAAATGCTTCAGTAATTCCACTTAACCTTGAGTCCGAAGGCTTGGTAAGACGCGCGCTAATATTGAAATGCGGATATGTTCCATGTATTTCAGGATGGAGAAATGCCGCCACATCGACATCTGATGTGGATATATAGCGGCCAGCCCACTTTTCAATAATGTGTTTTAGTGCGTATGTTTTTGTTGTTTGACTTTTTATCTTTTTCTGAGCATCGAGCCATTCATAGGCCATACGAATGCAATCGTTGTGCTCGTGATGACCGCCTTCTTTAAGGCTGTACTTCACATTTTCTTTTCCGTATTCAATTTGTTCGTCAGTAAGCACGGCGACCTCCTTAATTGCAGCTAACGCTCCGGTTCACGCGCCGCCGTAGACGGTCGCGTGGAACCGGTTGTTGGGTGGTGATTTTCTACAAAGGGAAATCATCATGTCTTGTGACGGTTTTTATTTCCTTGTCTTCCTTGAATAGTCTTTCCAGTGCATCCATGACCTTTAATACGTTCTTTGATACGTCAATGCTTCCAAACTTTGACCAAGACCATTTCTTTTCGCTCTTTATAGAAGGAAGTATGGCGTATTTTTCCGGGTCCTTTTTTGCAGTTGGGTCGGAATAGATACAGAGCGCCATCTTAAAACCGCTGTCCTCGACCTCAAGCCACCAACCCCAGTCCTCGGCGCAGAAGAACGGAACCTTAATTCCGGATTTAGGGAAATTATGTTCTAGGTATTTGCACAAGGCTTTCCCATACATATTTTCATTCACTATCTCCTCGTCCTCTCCTGGAAGGATAGGGAATTTCTTTGTTTCAATTGCAATACAAGAACGTGGAATCATGTTTTCACCACCCAACAAGTAATTATTGAGTTTCTTCCTACTTACCATAAAATCCGTGCCATAGCAATATCTCAATGATTTTATTGGTCTTTTTTAGCGGTACAATCATCACTCGCCCGGTGGTTGGCACCGCCCACCTGAACAAACAAGTCTACATTCTAATCGCAATAGCAGGTTGCGCCCGCCCTTCGCCTGCCTAATCCATTCGTTACCGGTAACCATTTATCTACATCAGTGAGGCAAGTCTAGCCGGATAGGCCGGACTCGTCAGAGTCCGACATTCGCGGAAAGGGCCAAGGTTTTGTCAGACACCTTCGTGTCCGATCTACGAAGCTGATATCCGGAGCGGACATCAGGGCTCCGGGGCCAAGCGCTTCGGTCCGGTTTTCCGTTCTCCTGGAAAGAACAATGCTCTCAAATCTGGCTCATTGTTCTCCAAATAAGAACGAAAACCGGCTATTTTCCGCCCAGGCCCGGAACCACTGAGCCCGATCACTCACTCCTGTCAGGTCTCTCTCGGCGGCGAATGCGGGACTGGCGTTCGCGCCAGACTACTCATGAGAAAGCTGGGCCAGCCGGGGTATGATGACCCTCATTTACGTCATCCGCCTGTAGGGATTCGGATTGGTGAAGCATGCTGCACCTCTATCACAGCAACCGGGTCGAGATCCTGTTCGAGCATCTGCTAGGGTTCGTCGAGGAGCCCCAGGAAGACCCCTTCGTCCCCGAGCTGATCGTGGTGCCCCATCCGGGCCTGGGGCGCTGGTTGTCCCAGCAGATCGCCGAACGGAGCGGGATCGCCTGCAACCTGGACGCCTGTCTGCCGGCGACCTTCGTCTGGCGCATGTTCCGGCTCTGGATGCGGGATCTCCCGCTGCAATCGCCCCTGGCCAAGGAGCCGTTGCGCTGGCGCCTCTATAGCCGGCTGCCCAATCTCCTGGATCATCCGGCCTTCACCGAACAACGCCGCTATCTCGAAGACGACCGGACCGGGATCAAGCGCTACCAGCTCAGCCAGCGCCTGGCCGAGTTGTTCGACCAATATCTGGTCTATCGCCCGGAGATGATCCTGGATTGGGAGCGCGGGAAGGATGAACACTGGCAGGCCCAGCTCTGGCGCCGGGTCCTGGCCGACACCCCGGGATGGCACTGGGCTCGGGTGTCGCAACACTTTTTCTCCCTCATCGAGCGGGGAGTGACTCCGAGCGCCGCCCCGCCTCGACGGGTGAGTCTCTTTGCCGTCCAGGGGCTCAGCCCTTCCTTTCTCAAGGTGCTGGAGGCCCTGTCGCGTCCGCTCGATCTGCACCTCTTTCTCCTCAACCCCTGCCGCGAGTATTGGATGGATATCCTCGACGACCAGGGAAAGCAACGCCGCCGGGCCCGGGGACTGCGTCAGGGAAAGGAAGACTGGCTGATCCCACTGCTGGATCTGGGGAATCCGCTGCTGGCGTCCATGGGGCAGGCGGGGCAGGCCTTTTTCGACCAATTGCTGGAGATGCCGACGCTGGAGCGGGAGGACTTTGTCGATCCCGGAGCGGGAACACTCCTGGCGCGGTTGCAGCAGGATATCCTGGAGCTGCGAGACCCGCGCCGGAGCGATCCCGCCGAACGGGTCCCCCTGGCCGCCGATGACCTTTCTTTACAGGTGCACAGTTGTCACAGCCCCTTGCGGGAGGTGCAGGTATTGCTCGATCAGTTGCTGCGCCTGTTCGAGCGCCTGCCCGGCCTCGAACCCCGGGATATCCTGGTCATGGCGCCGGATATCGACCTCTATGCCCCCTATGTGGAGGTGGTGTTCAGCGCGGCGAAAGATCGCTGGTTCATCCCCTGGACCATTGCCGATCGCAAGGTCGGGGTCGACCAGCCGTTGGCCACCGCCGTGCTTGCCTTGCTCGATCTGCCCGCCAACCGACTCGAGGCCTCGGCGGTACTGTCGCTGCTGGAAGTGCCAGCGGTGCAACGGCGCTTTGGACTCGAGACCGCCGGGCTGGAACGTATCCGGGCCTGGGTACGGGACAGCGGTATCCGCTGGGGCGGCGACGGGACCATGCGCGCCGAGCTGGGCCTCCCGGCGGAGAACGCCAATACCTGGGACTTCGGTCTCGCCAGGCTCTTCCTCGGCCTGGCGCTGCCGACCGGCGCCGGGTTGTGGCAAGGGGTCCTGCCCTGGAGCGAGGTCGAGGGTGGCGAGGCGGCGGATCTCGGTGCCTTGCAATGGCTGCTGGATCGACTGCTGGCGTGGCGACGGGAACTCGACCAGCCACTGCCGGCCAGCGGCTGGCAGGAGCGTATCCAGCGGCTGCTGACGGACTTTTTCGACCCCGACGAGGCGGAGGAAACCCTGCTTTCCGTGTTGCGCCAAGCGCTGGGGGATCTCCTGGAACAGGCGGACAGGGCGCAACTCGACGAACCCCTGGGACTGGCGGTAATCCAGGCGGTGCTCGGTTCCGCCCTGGAGCAGATCCCCGGGGCCCGGCACTTTCTGGCCGGAGGGGTGAATTTCTGTTCCCTGGTCCCCTTGCGCAGCCTGCCCTTCCGGGTGATCGCCCTGCTGGGGCTCAACGATCGGGACTTCCCCCGCCACCCCCACGCCCCGGCCTTCGATCTTATCGCCCGACAGCCCAGGCGTGGGGACCGCTCGTTGCGCCTGGAGGATCGTTATCTGTTTCTGGAGACCCTGATCTCGGCGCGGGACAGCCTCATCCTCAGTTATGTCGGTCGGGATATCCGGGACAACAGCCCCAAGCTCCCTTCCGCGGTGGTAAGCGAACTGCTGGACGCGGTGCAACGCAGTTACGTCACCGAGGATGGCGGCGAGATCCTGTCGCGGATCTGTCGGGAACACCCGCTGCAACCCTTCAGTCGCCGCTATTTCGAGCCTGATTCTGGGCTCTTCAGCTACTCCCGGGAATGGTGGCAGGCCGCCCGGGCGGAACTGGAAGGACAGAATCCGGCCTTTGTCGTCGAGTCGCTGCCGAGGCCCGAGAACAGTCCCACCGAGGTGGAGCTGGAGGATCTGGTGCGCTTTTTCCAGTCGCCGGCCAAGGCCTTCCTACAGGAGCGACTGGGGTTACGGCTGGCGGCGGAGGAAGCCGCCTTGTCGGACACCGAGCCCTTCCGCCTCGAGGGTCTGGAGAAATACAGCCTCAAGCAGGAACTCCTGGCGGAGTTGCGCTCGGGGGCTGGACCGGAGAAGGTACTCACTCCCCTGCGCGCCGCTGGTCTCCTGCCCCATGGCGTCATGGGGGAGTTGGAGCTGCGGCAACACACCAGGACGGTCCAGGGCTTTCTCGCCCGCTGGCAGGCCCTGGGCGGCCAGGCGCAGGAGCCGTTGGAGATCGACCTGGCGTTGGGGAAGTGGCGGCTGCGTGGTCGGCTGGAGGGGCTGATGGAGAGGGGGCTGGTCACTTGGCGACTGGGCCGTCTCAGCGCCAAGGACAGGCTGCGCCTCTGGGCGCGGCATCTGGTCTTGAACGTCGCCGCACCAAGGGACATCGAGCCCCACAGCCTCCACCTGGCGGAACAACAGGACTTCCGACTCGAGCCGGTGAACAGGGCGGAGGATCTTCTGCGAGACCTGCTCGCCCTGCGGGAGGAAGGTCTGCAACGACCGTTGCCCTTTTTCCCCGAGACCTCCCTGCTCTATGTCCGCGCGGGGGGCCTGACCAATGAGGTCTGGACGGCCTGGAATGGGCGACATAACCCGCTGGCCGAGTCCGCCCTGCCCGAGGTGAAGATCGCCTTCCGTGGTACCGAGCCCTTGGATGCGACCTTCTTTGCCCTGGCCTTGCGCCTCTGGTCGCCGTTGCTCCAGGTTGGGGATGAGACCAAGGTCGACTGATGTATCCAAAAAGAGAGTGTTTCGAATCCCCGTCCCGATGGAGAGCCAAGGGAGGCGGCGGTCATCGGGTACTGCTCCCTTCCGCCCAGGCAGAAAAGCCTTTCTTCCAAGCCGGTATCGAGATCGACTCTATTCTCCACCAAAAACTTCTTCGAGGCGGCTGGCGGTCAGCAATCCCAGGCTCCAATGATGCAGTTGTTCCAGGGACGCCGTCTCGATCCGGACGACCGTCTCGGCAGACAAAGGGCCGAACTTGGCGGTCAGGAGTTCGAGCAGGATGGCCAAGCGGCCTTCGCGTCTCCCCTTGGCCTCGCCCTTGGCCTCGCCCTGGGCCTCGCCCTCGGCGCGCCCTTTGGCCTCGCCCTCGGCCCGCCCCTGCGCCTCGCCAGCGGCGTGCACCGCCTCCAGGTCGGCATAGCCCCGCCGTTGCAGCAGATTGCGCAAGGTGACCTCATGGGCCGCCTCGCGGTCATAGAGCGCCTCCACCGGCACCGGATTTTTCAGTACCCCCGGCGCCTCCAGGAGTTGTCCGGGCCGGTAGACTTGCAGCGGCTGCTGAGATTGGTGGACCTCGACAGAGCGCGGACCGGACAGACGCACCACCCAGACCAGGCGTGTGCCCGCGGCCAGGAGATCGGCGATCTTTTCCGCCAGGGCCACCTCATCCTGCCCGGAATCGGCGTACTCCACCGCCAGCGCCGGCACCCCCTGAACCCAGCCCGGCACATCGGGGATCGCACCCACCGCCACATCCGGCGCCCGCAGGGTACCGGGTTCGGGAGCAAAGCCGGTATCCACTCCGGCGCCCTCTACCGCCGGGTCGCTGTCGAGTACGCTGCCTCCCACCAGGTTGGCGCGGGAGCCACGTCCACCGGTAGGCAGACAGAAAATGGCGTGGCCGCCGGAAAGCTCATAGGGGTCCCCGGAGCGCAGATGGTCGGCCTTGAAGGGGCCCTTGGTGGTGGGGAGATGTTTCGTACTCATGAGTCGGCTCCTTCGAGGTTCAAGCGTAGAGGGTGGCGAGGAACGGCCATCGGATTCCAGCGGTTTGAGGATAATGACATCATGGCCTGTTTTCTAAATCATTGCGATCGCCATGACTCCAGAGAGGATGATCGAAGACAAGCATGAGGACCTGGTCTCCATGACCGCCGAACCCTGCCCTCCCGGTCCCGGGGTCTTCCAGCCCCTGCGGATCCCGCTACGGGGATTGCATCTCATCGAGGCCAGCGCCGGCACCGGCAAGACCTACAGCCTCGCTCTGCTCTATCTGCGTCTGTTGTTGGAGCGTGCCCTGGCTGTGGATCAGATCCTGGTGGTCACCTTCACCAAGGCGGCGACCGAGGAATTGCGCGAGCGTATCCGTCAACGGGTGCAGCACGCCTTGAATGGACTGCGGCAGCCTGATCTGGAGGCCGACCCCTTGCTCCTGGAACTGCTGGCACGCCAGCCCGATCCGGAGGCCGCCCGCGCCTTGCTCGAAGAGGCCCTGGTGCGCCTGGACGAGGCGGCGGTACATACCATCCACGGCTTCTGTCAACGCATGCTGCAGGAGCATGCCTTTGAGAGCGGTCAGGTGATGGATGCGGAACGGCTCAGTGACGAGACGAGCCTGCGGGAACAGACCGCCGCCGACTTCTGGCGTTGCCGCCTGGAGGGTCTGGCGCTCGACGAGGCGGGCTGGTTGCGCCAACATATCGGCGGTCCCGAGGCCCTGTTGGCCCATCTTGGACCCACCCTGGCCCGGGATGATCTGACCCTGCTGCCCCAGCTCCCGCTCGATGCGGCGCGCGACGCCGTGGCCGAATTGCGCCTGGTCTTCCACACCCTGCGGGAAGTCTGGCGGGAACAGGGGGCGGCGGCGGAACAATGCTTGCGCACCGATCCGGGCCTGAATCGTCTCTCCTATAAAACAGACGTCATTACTCGGGCCATTGCCGCTCTCGAAGCCCTGTTGGGCGAAGACTGCTTACCCCTGAAACTGCCAGAGGCCTTGAAATGGCTGACGCCCGGGCAGATGGCGGAGAAAACCAAGCCTGGTCGGAATCCGCCGAGCCATCCCTGTTTCGATCTCTGCGGCCGGCTCCAACAGGACTTTGCCCGGGTGCAAGCCGGGTATCTCATCGCCCAGCTCAGCGCCGCCCGCGCCTATATTCGTGCCGAACTGGCCCGACGCAAGGAAGAGCGGCGGCAGATGGCCTTCGAGGATCTGTTGCGACGGCTCGCCGCCGCCCTGGAATCCCCTGGGGGAGAGGCCCTGGCCAAGGCCATCCGGGGGCGTTATCCGGTGGCCTTCGTGGATGAGTTCCAGGACACGGATCCCTTGCAATACCGGATCTTCCGTCGTCTCTATCTCGATCAGCCGGAAAGCGGTCTCTTTCTCATCGGCGATCCCAAACAGGCGATCTATGCCTTTCGCGGCGCGGACATCTTCGCCTACATGGAGGCAAGTCGGGACGCCGCCCGGCTGGGGCGGTCCCTGAGCCTGGACACCAACTGGCGCTCGGCCAGCCGGCTGGTGCATGGGGTCAACACCCTGTTTCAACGGGCCCGTGCCCCCTTCGTGCTGGAGCCGGAGATCCGTTTCCTGCCGGTGCGTCCCGGCCCCAAGGCGGATGAGGAACCGCTACTCATCGACGGCGAGCGGCCCATCCCCCTGCAATGGTGGTGGTTGCCCCTCAGGCCGGAGATAGCCACCCTCAAGGGCGATCGTATCCGCGTCGAGCCGGCCAGAGAGGCGGCCGCCCGCGCCTGTGCCGAACGCATCGCCACATACCTGGGGTTGGCGGAGGCGGGCCGTTGCACCCTGGGGGGAAAGAAGCTCGAACCCGGTCAAATCGCCGTCTTGGTGCGCACCCACGAGGAAGGAGAGACGATGCGGGCGGCCTTGCGTCGCTGCGGGGTGGGCAGTATCACCCTGAGCCGCGACAGCGTTTTCACCACCGCGGAGGCCGAGGAGCTGGGACAGGTGTTACGGGCGGTGGTCGATCCCGGGGACGAGGGCCTGGTGCGGACCGCCCTGGCCGGGTCGCTGCTGGGGGTATCCGCCCGGGAGCTTGATCGACTCCTACAGGATGAAGTGGCCTGGGGAGAGCGGCTGGATCGCCTGCAAAGATACCGACAACTCTGGCTACATCAGGGTTTCATGCTCGCCTTCCAGTCCATGCTGCACGAAGAAGGCCTCCCCGCCCGCCTGCTCGCCGGGACGGATGGGGAGCGACGCCTGACCAACCTGTTGCAGTTAGGGGAGCTGTTGCAACTTGCTTCGACCGAGCATCCCGGCCTGGACGCCCTGTTGCGCTGGCTGAGCGATCAGATCCGGGAAGAGGAAGGCCAGGACGAAAACCGCCAGTTGCGCCTGGAAAGCGATCAGGCCCTGGTGCAGATCATCACCTGGCACAGCAGCAAGGGCCTGGAATATCCCTTGGTGTTCATCCCCTTTCCCTGGAGTTACCGCACCTTGGAGCGGGAGAAGGTGGTCGTCTTCCATGACCGGGATGGCCGTGGGGTCTGCGCGGATCTGGGTTCGGCGGAGATCGAGCCACATCGGCAACTGGCCAGGACCGAGTCCCTGGCGGAGCGTCTGCGGCTCTTCTATGTCGCCATCACCCGGGCCAAGCAACTCTGCATCCTTTGTTGGGGGCCCATCAACGGCACCGAGGATTCGGCCCCGGCCTATCTGTTGCACCCCGATCCCGAGGCCCAGCCCCCCACCAGCCGCATGAAGAATCTGGAGGCCGAAGCCATGCGGCGGGATCTCGAGGCATTGGTGGCCGCCGCTCCGGAGGCGATCAGCCTGCAGGATCTGCCCGCACCGAGCGGTCATTACTGGCGTCCGCCACGTCCGCCAGCCTCGGCCCTGCGGGTCGCCCCCTTCCAGGGTCGGATCGACGCCTCCTGGCGTCTGGTCAGCTATTCGTCCCTGGCAAAACAGCTCGATCCCGAACCGCCGGATTACGATGGGGTCGCGGCCGGGGAGCCGCGGATCGCGCCCCGACCCGAGCCGGTGGTCGAGGCTCCCTTCCGTTTTCCCAAGGGGGCGGCCATCGGGCAGATGCTGCATGAACTCCTGGCCGGCCTGGATTTTCCCCAGGCCACCGAAGCGGTGCTGCAAGAGGCGATGCAACGCCAACTCGGCCGCTATGGTCGGCTCGGAGCCGCCAGGGGTGGAGACCCGGCGGCGAATCTGACCGCGATGGGGGTGGAACTCATCACCAATGTGCTGGACACCCCCCTGGAGGCCCAGTGCTTGCGGTTGCGGGATATCCCGCTCGGGGATCGTCGCGACGAACTCGAATTCCATTTCTCCCTCACCAACCTGGAACTGGCCGGGCTCGACCGGGCGCTGGCGCCTTTTCCCAACTATCGGGCCATCGCCCGACGCCTGGATTTCCCCCGGCTCCAGGGGCTTATGAAGGGCTACATCGACCTGGTGTTCAGATATCGGGGGCGCTATTTCCTTCTCGACTACAAGTCCAATCATCTGGGGGACCGGCTCGAAGACTACGGCCAAGCCGGGATGGAGCTGGCCATCGGCCAGCATGGTTATGACCTGCAATACCTCATCTACAGCCTGGCCCTGCATCGTTATCTCAGCCTCAGATTGGCCGCCTACGACCCGGAACGGCAATGGGGTGGGGTCTATTACCTCTTTCTGCGCGGGATGCGACCCGAGCATGGTCCAGCCTACGGGGTCTTTTTCGATCGACCCTCGCTTGGGGTGATCACCTCCCTGGACCAACTGTTCCAGGGAAGAAGCCGATGATGGAGCGGCTCGCGCGCGCGGTGGACCAGGGGATGTTGCGGCCCTTGGATCGCTATTTCGCCCTCTGGATGGGGCGCTTCGCCGGCACCCGGGATCCTGCGCTACTACTGGCGGCGGCCTTGGTGAGCTGGCGCAGCGGACAAGGCGATGTCTGTCTGGATCTGCCCGCCCATGCCGGCAGGCCGCTGTTCGTCACCCCCGAAGATGAGACCGGACTGGTGGCCCCAAAGCTGGACGAGTGGCGGCAGGCCCTAGGCCGCTCCCCGGTGGTGGGTCGCCCGGGTGAGATGGCCCCCCTCATTCTGGATCACGCCGACCGACTCTATCTGGGCCGCTACTGGCAGCTGGAACAGGATCTGCTCCATAGCTTGCGCCAACGCCTGGGGCTCTGGGCCGCTGGGGTGGATACCGCTCTGTTACAGACCGGTCTGCAGCGGCTCTTTCCCAACCAGGGACAAGATCCGGATCGGCAACAGCTCGCCGCCGCCCTGGCGGTACTCAGGACCTTCTGCGTCATCACCGGCGGACCAGGCACCGGCAAGACCCGCACCGTCACCGCCATCCTGGCGCTGCTGCTGGAACAGGCCAAGGGCAAACCCCCGCGCATCGCCCTCGCCGCCCCCACCGGCAAGGCGGCGGCCCGTCTCAGCGAATCCATCGCCCTGGCCCGGGAACAACTCCCCCTGAGCGCCGAACTGGCCGCCGCCATCCCCACCCAGGCCATGACCCTGCACCGCTTGCTGGGTTTCCGTCCGGATCGGGTGGAGCCGCGCCATGGAGCGGATCATCCCCTGGGGCTGGAGGTCCTGGTGGTGGACGAGGTCTCCATGGTGGATCTGCCGCTGATGTCACGCCTGCTCGCCGCCTTGCCGACCAAGGCCCGACTGATCCTGCTGGGGGACAAGGACCAGCTTGCCTCGGTGGAGGCAGGGATGGTGCTCGGTGATCTCTGCGGACGGGGTCGAAGCGGAACCGGGCCGGACTGGACGAGCCTGTCGGAGGCGATGGCGGCCCAGCAACGGCGGCCGTCGGATCGGGCCAGCATCGCCGAACATATCCTGGTGTTGGACAAGAGTTACCGCTTCGCCGGGACGAGCGGAATCGGCGCCCTCGCCCAGGCGGTCAACCGGGGGGAGAGCGGAACCGCCCTCGCCTTACTTCGCTCAGGCCGCCACCAGGATATCGCCCTGTTGGAGGTGGAGGCCCAGAGACTGCCGGAGTATCTGCACCGGCAGGTCCTGCCCGGTTATATCCCCTATCTCCAGGCCGAAAATCCGGAAGCGGCGCTGGCCGCTTTCGCTCGTTTCCGGGTGCTCTGCGCCCTCAGGGACGGCCCCTTCGGCGTCTCCGGTTTGAATCGGTTGATCGAACAGGGACTCAGGGCCAAGGGCCTGATCCGCGGTACCCAGGCGATGTATCGCGGACGTCCCCTGTTGGTGACCAGCAACGACTACGGCCAGGGGCTGTTCAACGGCGATCTCGGTCTGGTGTTGACGGACCCTGGGAGCCCAACGCCGCGGGTGTATTTCGCCACCTCCACCGGGACCCGTTCCCTGCTGCCCGGGCGACTGCCGGCCCATGAGACGGTCTTCGCCATGACCGTGCATAAAAGTCAGGGCTCGGAATTCGATGAAGTGCTCTTGGTGTTGCCGGAGCGAGACAGTCCGGTGCTGACCCGGGAGCTGATCTATACCGCGATCACCCGGGCCCGCCACCGGGTCACCATCCTCGGTAGCCCCGCCAGCCTGGAGTTGGCCCTCGCCTCCCGGGTGGAGCGCTCCTCCGGGTTGTTGGAAGGACTCTGGGGAGCACTCAGGGAGCCAGACTGATACCAATCCCCGTGCGGTTTTCCCTCATCGGCGTCGGCCGTCTGGCCCCGCTCATCCGCACCAGCCGGTGGAACCCGAACCCTGTTGGGGCGTCGGTGTTCGGCAAACGGATGAGGTCGACGGGAGCACCGCATGGCTGCTCTGTCGCCTTCCGGCGCGCCGGGCACCCGGTCTCCGAGCCGATTTTTTGTTCTTTGATCGAGAACAATACCTCATTTATCGACGAATTGTTCTCTAAATGAGAACAAAAACCGGCCAGTTTCGGTCCCGGCCCGGAGCCGCTGAGTCATGCCTCCGGCTCGAAATGGCGGCTTGACTTTCGATCCTTCCCAAGCTCCAGCGTAGGAACGATCGAATCCGCCGTGCCTAGCTGGGTCATCTCGCCAATCAAAATAACCATATACATATACAACTTGTTGTTATTTTACCACGACTTTTTCTCCAGCCACCACGAATAGAGAATCCCTTGTCTCCTCTAGGTTTGTCGACATGGGAATACACACCACAGTATCCCTGTTTCATGCTTCGTAAAAATTTTGTTGTGTTTTTGCATCTGCTTGACAACTGTGCCCCAAATGCCTAAAGTACCTCCAACTTGAGTGACGCCCGTTGAATCCCAACGGGAAGCAGAAAAACTACAGTGTCACGAGAGGAGTTAAGCGGCTTAGGCCGCTTTTTTATTTTCTCCAGCCAGCCCAGAGAACAGCCGCCGGGTCGCCCATAAGAGCGAAAGGCGAATAAGTTTTATTATAAAATGCTACTTCACTCATCATTTTTCTGGCGGCAAGGGTCATGATTCGAGTAGGTATAGTTGGCGGAACCGGATACACGGGGGTGGAGTTATTGCGTTTGTTGGCGCACCACCCGGATGTGGAACTCGGGATCATCACCTCACGCTCCGAGGCCGGGATGCCGGTATCCGATCTGTTCCCCAACCTGCGCGGCCAGATACAACTCAGTTTTACCGAACCCGACCTGGGCCAATTGGCCGAATGCGATCTGGTGTTTTTCGCCACCCCCAACGGCACGGCGATGCGGATGGTGCCCGATCTGCTGGCCGCCTCCACCCGGGTGATCGATCTGGCGGCGGATTTCCGCCTACGGGAGGCGTCCGAATGGCAGGACTGGTATGAAATGCCCCACAGTTGTCCGGAGCTGTTGGCCGAGGCGGTGTACGGGCTCCCCGAATTGAATCGGGAGCGGATCCGGCGCGCACGCCTGGTGGCCAACCCGGGTTGTTACCCAACCGCCGTGACCCTGGGGTTCCTCCCTTTGCTGGAGGCGGGGCTCGTGGTCACGGATGGTCTCATCGCCGACTGCAAATCCGGCGTCAGCGGCGCCGGTCGCAAGGCGAGCGTCTCCATGCTCATGGGCGAGGTGGGTGAAAGCTTCAAGGCCTATGGAGTGAGTCGGCATCGTCACTGGCCGGAGATCCGGCAGAACCTCCACCAGATCGCCGCTCAATCCCTGTCCCTGACCTTCGTTCCCCATCTGGTGCCCATGATCCGCGGCATCGAGGCGACGCTCTACGCCCCGCTGGTCGCCCCCGCCGATCTCGACCTGCAAGAGGTGTTTGCCCGGCGCTACGCCAGCGAACCCTTCGTCGATGTCCTCCCCCCGGGTTCCCATCCGGAAACCCGCTCGGTGCGCGGGTCCAACTTCTGTCAGATCGCCGTCCACCGCCCGCGGAATGCCGGGATGGTGGTGGTTCTGGTGGTGATCGACAATCTGGTCAAAGGCGCCGCCGGTCAGGCGGTGCAGAACATGAACCTCATGTTCGGCCTGCCCGAGACTACCGGACTGGTGGGGATCGGCCTGCTGCCCTGAGCGAACCGCCGGACTCAACTCTACCCATCGGCTTGATTTGTCGATGGGGAGTGGTCGGCTAGGCGACCCTCGCGGGCCGCCCGGTAAAAAGACTACTTCCAGACCTGATTGGGAGTGGTGTTGCAGTCCATCGCCTGCACCGGGGCACCGGCCTTGGTGGGATCGACCGCCGCCAGACACTTACCCCCACCGCTTACCAGACGGCTCTTGTCGTCCGGCTTCCACTTCTGGGTGGCGGCCTCCGAACATTCCTGCAACGCAGGATTGGCGCCGGACAGACCGAGACATTTTCCCGCCTGGTTGACCAGGCGTCCCTTGTCGTCCAGCCGCCATTTCTGACCAGCGCTCTCGTTGCAGTCCGCCGTCGCCACCCCAGCGCCGGCCTTGGCCGGATCGCCCTGGGTTTGCAGACATTTCCCACTCGGCAGCTTGTAGGCCTTGGTGGCCATGGCCTGGGCCGCCATCTGCTGACCCTGTTGCTGCATGTTTTTCAGCGCCTCGGCGTTGAAGCCGGTGGCCTGAACCGCCGACCCGGTGGCCAGCGAAACCAAGGCGACAACCATAAGTCTTTTCATATCCGGAATTCTCCTGTTATGTTGCTCGAGGTACCTGCTGGAAGCTAACCCGGCACCTGCCCGACGGCAAGCGCTGGATGGGTTAGACAAAGACAAAGCACGCCTTTTTTGAGACATGCGTCCGGCCAGAAAGATTCTCTTGTTCCTGGTATTGCCGATCGCCTCCCTGCTCCTGGGCGTCCGGCTCTTGATCGGTACCGAGACCGGGACCCGCTGGCTGGTGCGTCAGGCGGAGCCGATGACGGCCGGGGCACTGGCGATCGGGGAGGTACAAGGTCATCTGTTGGATCGACTGGTGGTCCATGACCTGCGCTGGCGCGACCCCGGGATCGAGGTCCGGCTGGCCGAACTCGACCTGCATTGGAACCCCATGGCATTGTGGCAGGCCAAGCTGGAGATCCTCCGCCTCCATGCCTCCGACATCCGGGTGCGGTCGTTCCCGACAGCGACCCCGGCGGAACCGTCCGCCACCGCGCCGACCTGGCCGCCAGTGCTTCCCGATCCGCGGCTCCCCTTCGCCGTCAAGGTCGCCGATCTCCAACTCGACCGTATCGAGATCCAGGCTCCCGATGCCGAGCCCCGGCTGGTGGATCGGCTGCAACTGGTCGCCCACCTGAACAAGGAGGCCCAACTCCAGATCGAGAAACTCGAACTCCTGGCCCCTCAGGGGCGGGTCTCCCTGCTGGGTCAGGCCGATCTGCAAGCGCCTTATCCCATCCGTCTGAGCGGGGATTGGCGCCTCCAGCTCCAGGATGGTCCGCAGGCCGCTGGACGGCTGAGCCTGCAAGGGGATGGGCGCGAGTTACGCCTGGAGCACGACGGCGAGGGCGAACTCCCCCTCAATCTGCACGGCCGCCTTGAGGATGTGTTCGGCGATCCACTCTGGACCCTCCGGCTCGATTGGCCGGAACTCCGCCTCCCGGGGGAACCGGAGCGACGCTTCCCCGCTGGAACCCTGACCAGCCAGGGCCGCCTGGACGCCTATGACTTCAGGCTGGATCTCCAACCCATCCCGGGTCGCCTGGCGGCGGCCCTGCGCCTGGAGGCGGTCGGCGATCGACAGGGAGTGACGCTCCGCACCCTGGAGCTGGATTCCCCCCAGGGCCGGGCTGGCTTGCAAGGACGCATCGATTGGAGCGAGGCGATAGCCTTCGATCTGGGGTTGGCCGCCAGCAGCCTCGACCCCGCCTTGCCGCCGGGGCTCGGGCTCAGAGGTCACCTCCTCGGTCGGGCGCAAGGGCCGCGATTGATCCTGAGCGGACTGGAGCTGGAACTGGAGGGGACGCCGACTCGGTTGAAGCTGCAAGGGGAAGTGGATTGGGGAGCACTCCCCGAACCTCTGGTGCAGGCGAGGCTGCAATGGAGCGGGCTCGACTGGCCGCCGGGTCGTCGGAGCGAGGCGGAGATTCGGACTCAGGGAACGGCGACCCTGAACGGCAGCGCCCAGGACTATGCCCTGGAGACCGCCTTCGAGCTGGCGGGACGCTCCCTGCCGTCCGGACACTGGCAACTCAAGGCCAAGGGCGGACGCCAGGAGCTTGCCCTGGTCGAGCTGAACGCCGAAGTGTTACAAGGGTGGCTGCGGGGGAGCGGCGCCCTGCAATGGCGGCCCGGGCTGGCGGGCCAATTGGATCTGCGCCTCTGCAACCTGCAACCCCATGAGCTTCTCCCCGACTGGCCGGCAGGGACACCGCTGGCGGCCTCGCTCTGGCTCGGGTTGGATGGGGACTGGTTGGAAATCCAGCCCCTGGAGCTGAGTCTCCCGGGCACCCAGGGCCGCCTGACCCTGTCCGCCAGGGGGCGTCTCGACCCCAAAATCGAAGAGTCCGAGTTCGAGGCGGAGCTGCACTGGGACGATCTCGCCTGGCCCCTGGCCGGGCCAGCGGCCCAGGTCGCCAGCGCCAAAGGCCACCTCGGCCTGAGCGGTCATCCGCGGGACTACCGTCTCGACGGCCAGGCCCAGCTCGCCGGGGCGCGGATCCCAGCAGGCGATTGGCGATTACAGGGGCAGGGGGATACCCGGGGCTTTTCCCTGACCGGGCTGGATGGCCGTCTGCTCGAAGGCTCGGTGCGTCTGGCCGGTCGGTTGGGCTGGCAACCCAGACCCAGTTGGGAACTTACCCTGAGCGGACGGGAACTGAACCCGGCCGGACTGGCACCTCAGTGGCCGGGACGGCTGCGCCTGGAGGCACGCAGCCAGGGGACGCTGGACCCCAAGCGGGGGGCGGAGATCGAGCTGGGGAGAGTGCGGCTTGAGGGGCAGGTGCGGGAACGTCCGCTGGAGCTGGATCTGGAGGGCCGCTGGCGGGACCAGGCCTTGCAGCTCGATACCCTGTCCCTGAAGGCCGGTCCCAACAGGCTGAGCGCCCGGGGACGGCTGGGGCGGGAGGCCATGGCCTTCGATTGGTCCCTGGACGCCCCGGACCTCGGGGCACTGGTCCCGGGGGCCGGCGGTCGGCTCAGCGCCGGCGGAAAGATCGCCGGCCAAGCCGCGACCCCCACTCTGGAGGCCAAAATCAATGGCGAGGGACTGCTCTGGCAGGAACATCGGCTCAAGCGTCTGGATGGACGTCTGCTCCTGGGCAGGGCGGAGAACGCCCCCCTGGAGCTGCAACTCAGCCTGAACGAGCTGCGGCGGGGCCAGGAACTGGTGTTGCAGAGCGCCAAGGTCCAGGGTAAGGGCCGTCTCTCGGCCCAACAACTGAACTTGGAACTTCTGGCACCCTCCGCCGCCTTGGAATGGCACGCCGAGGGTGGATTGGACAGCAAGGGTTCCGCCTGGCAGGGTCGGCTCGGCCAACTGAGCCTGCGCACCCCGGATCTGGGTAGTTGGCACCTGCAACAGCCGGTAGATCTCAGACTGGCGGCCAATGGGGCTCGTCTGGGCGAGGGCTGCCTGGTCCAACAAGGCAGCGAGGCCAGGCTATGCACCGCGCTACGCTGGGATCAGCCGGGCAGTACCGAGCTGTCGGCCCGCCTACAGGGGTTGAGTCTGGCTATGTTGCGGCGAGATGTCAGCGGGACCTTGAGCGGTGAGTTGCAGGCCGGGCTCGATCCCCAGGGCCACATCAAAGGGGCCGGGAATCTGAAGTTGACACCGGGTCAGCTCCAGATCCCGACCGCGGACGGGGGGCGTCAGTTGTCCCATGGCGGCGGACGCTTGGAATTCGGCCTCGATCCCCGGGGGCTCCAGGCCAGCCTCAGCCTGCAACCCCTGGAACAGGGACGGGTGGAGGCCAACCTGGCGCTCCCCGACCTGACCCGCCTGCCACTGTCGCCCCAACAACCCCTCAATGGCCGTCTGACCGCCGTTTTGCCCAACCTGGATCTCCTCCCCGGCTTCCTTCCCCAGCTCAGGAACACCAGCGGGCGCTTGAATCTGGGTCTTGACCTCAGCGGCGCCCTGCCTAATCCCCAGCTCGGGCTCAGCCTACAGTTGTTGCAAGGGGGAGCCGAACTGCCCCAGGCCGGCGTGACCCTGCGGGATATCCAGCTCGCCCTCGTCGACCGCCGGGATCAGCCGGGTCGTTACGATCTCAAGGGACAACTGAGTTCGGGCCTCGGTGTCTTGCAACTGCGTGGGGAGCTGGATCAGAGCACCCAGTCGGCCAGTCTGAGCCTGCAGGGCCGCGACATCCAGGTCTTCGACACCCCGGACGCCCGGGTGCGGATCGCCCCCGACCTGCAACTGGCCTGGAGCGAGGGCGGACTCAAGGTACGCGGCCGTATCGAAATTCCCGAGGCCGAGATCACCCCCCAGATCCCTCTCAACCCGGCCATGCTGCTGCTGGCCCCCAAGGAGAAGGTCGTACCCGGACGCCGGGTGGCGACGTCAGCGGATGTGGTGGTGCGTCGGCGCCAGGGCGAGCCCCAAGGCCCTCTCACCAAGCCGCCGGCCCGGCCCGTCGATGCCGATATGGAGCTGCTGCTGGGCGAGGGGGTGCGGGTCGACGCGGTCGGTTTCAAGGCCGGGGTCAGGGGTCGGCTCCGCTTGGCGATGAAGCCTGGTCAGGCCGATCTCATCCCCACCGCCGAGGGCAGTCTCCATATCCGCGACGGGGTGTTCCGCGGCTATGGCCAGGACCTGGACATCGAATGGGGGCGAATCCTGTTCAACCGGGTCCCGCTCACCGAACCCGAGCTGGACATCCGGGCGGTGCGCCAGATCAAGGGCAGCGATGAGGTGAGCGCGGTCGGCGTGCATCTCGCCGGCACCCCGGCGGCGCCGGAGTTGAACCTGTTCTCCCGACCCCAGCTCGACGACGCCGCCATCCAGTCCTATCTCCTCACCGGCTCCGGCCCCAATAGCCAGGAGCGTCTGCTGGGGGTCGGCAGCTATCTCCGCCCCGATGTCTATGTGGGTTATGGCTTCAACCTGCTCGACCGTACCCACGAGTTCAATGCCAAGTATGACATCAACCGCTATCTGGGGGTCGAGACCAACATCGGCGAAGCGGACAAGTCCATGACCCTTTCCACCACCTGGGAACGTTGAGCATGGGATGCTCGGGACGCGGAGGCTACCGGATCGGGAAGATCCTCTGCCTGCTGCTGGTTTGGGGGCTGATGCCGGCGGTCTGTGGCGCCGAGGCGGAAGTGGCGGTGGAGATTCAAGGCCTCCGGGACGAACTCCTCGACAATGTCCGCGCCTCCCTCAGCCTGTTCCGGGAGAGCGCCGGTCCCTGGCTCAGCCCGGAGCGGATCGAGGTCCTCCACCAACAGGCCCCGACGGAGATCCGCGAGGCCCTGGAACCCTTCGGCTATTATCGTCCAGAGATCGAAGCCTCCCTCAGCCCGGCGGACGAGACCCATCCCCGCTGGCGGGCGGTCTACCGCATCGAGCCCGGCGATCCCCTGCCCATCGGGCAACTGGATCTCGTTCTTAGCGGTGACGGTCGGGAAGACCCGGCCCTGCAGGCCCTGGCCAGCCAGTGGCCGCTGCCGCTGGGCGCCACCCTGCACCACCCCGCCTATGAACACGCCAAGCGCGAACGGCTGCGGGCGGTGCGGAATCTCGGCTATCTGGATGCGGAACTCAGGCGCCATCAGGTGGAGGTGGACCTGGATGCCTACCAAGCCCGCATCGAGCTCCTGATCGAGACCGGCCCCCTCTACCGTTTCGGTGCCCTGGGTTTCAAACAGGACCTCTTCGCCCCGGCCTTTCTCCATGGCTTTGTCCCCTTCGTCCCCGGGGAACCCTTTACCGCCGACAAAGTGGCCCGTTTGCGACGGGGCCTGAGCCGGTCGGGGTATTTCCAGCAGGTGGAGATCGAGCGGCAGACACCGAGCGAGGAGCAACCGACCGAGATCCCGCTCGAGGTCAAACTCGATCCCTTCAAACCCAATCGCTACCGCATCCGGCTCGGTTGGGGTACGGATACCGGCGTCGGCAGCTATTTCGACTGGGACCGGCGCTATCTCGGCCAGTGGGGCCAGGGGTTCGATCTCGGCGCCCTGCTGGTGCAGTTTCGCCGCAAGCTGGTGCTGGATCTCAACTATCACATCCCCATCGACCCCTTGCGGGAGACCCAGCTCGAACTCTTCGCCCGGCACCAGGGCAAGGATCTGGACTACACAGACGTCGATCTCGACGAGGGCGGCGACACCCGCATCATCAACAACAGCCTGGGCCTGAGCTGGCAGCGGCCGCGCCGCCTCTGGGGCGGACGGGTGGCGAAGGAAATCTGGAGTCTCACCTATCTCACCGAAAGCTATGATGTCTTTCCGGTGTTGTTCGGCAACCTGGCGCCGGATGTGCAGGACCTGATCGCCTCCCTGATCGGCAAGGAGGCGCGAGCGACCATGGCGCCGGAGTTCAGCGGCCTGGTGCCGGCCCTGAGTTGGACCCTGAGCGACAGCGACGAGGTGCTCTACCCCAGGGATGGCGACTCTCTCAAGCTGGAACTGCGTGGCGCCCGCAAGGGGTTGGCCTCCAATTTCAGCTTCTGGCAGAGCCGACTCCGCGCCATCGCCATCCGCCCCCTGTTTGAGCGCGACCGCTTGCTCATGCGCGGCGACATCGCCTACACACAAGCCGAGACCAAGACCGCCCTCGGCACCCTCTTCAACCAGATGCCCGAACTCTACGAGTTCCGCACCGGCGGCGATCGCTCGGTGCGGGGCTATGGTTACGAGACCCTCTTCCCCAAGGATGTCATCACCGGCGCCAAACACCAGCTCGTCGCCAGCCTGGAATATGACCGCTCCATCCTCCCCGACTGGAGCGCGGCGGTATTCCTGGATCTGGGCAACGCCTTCAACGACTACTCCCGGATGGATCTTCACTGGGGTACCGGCCTCGGCGCCCGCTGGCGCTCACCCGTCGGCCTGATCCGACTCGACCTGGGTGTACCGCTAAGCGACGCCAAGGACGCCTTCCGTATTCATCTCGTCATCGGGCCGGAGTTCTAGCCCGCCTATTTCACAGACGCCGGAGGAAAGGGATCTGGCTCCGGGCCTCGACGGGAAATGGCCGTTTTCCGTTCTTACCAGGAGAACAATAGCAGAGTAGGTCGGCAATCCTTTGCCGACACTCCCTGATCAGCATCAAATGGCGGCAAGGGGTTGCCGCCCTAAGAGCTCCGGGCATCGACTGGAAAAGGGTCGTTTTCGTTCTTTTTTTGAGAACAATAGGACAGTATTGTTCTCTGTTAGAGAACAAAAAGCGATAAACCCGCCCAGGCCCGGAAACCTCGGCGGTCGGGTTGCGTGTTTTGCAACCCAAACCACGCCGCCAGCCCGCATTTCTTACCGGGCGTCGTAGCGAGGGCGCCCGGTAAGAAATGCGGGCCAGGGTATGGCTCAGGGCATGAAAGGCATCCAGGGCATCATCCTCCCGGCTCGTCCCATGGTGGAGTCCATGGTGCCGCTGATCAGGGTCATTTTGGCGTTGATCTGATTGAGTTCCGCAACGATGGCCGGTAGCGCGCCCATCTGCACGCTCATGGTGCGCATCTGCTGTTCCATGGCCGGCATGACGCTCATGTTCTGTGACATGCGGTAGAGCATCAGCGAGATGACCGCCCCGGCCGTGCCTTCTTCCCAGGTTTGCATGTAGCGGATCAACCAGTCCACCTGCCGCTGGAAGCTCTCCAGCTCGCGTTGGGTCTCCGCCGGCAGCGCCGCCAGGAGCTCCTCGCGCCGGGCCGTGCGCTCTTCCGGGGTCATGGGCTGGCGTTGCGACTGGAGCTGGGCCTGGGCCTGGGCGGTGGGGAACAGGGGTCGGATCGACCAACCCGCCAGCACCAGGATCGTGACCAACGCCAGTGACATGAGCCGCAGGAGCCGTCTCTGGCGACGTGCTTCCCTGCGGACCGCCCTCAGCTCCTCGGTCAGAAAGCGGACCATCTCTTCCAAGGCGGGAGTGGCTTGAGACTGTGCGGAGGAGTGATCGATCTCGGTAGGCATGGGAATCTCACCTCGTGACCGGTTGTACGTCAGGTGGGGTTAATAATTTCACTCCCAACCAGGAAACTCCAGTCAATACATCATGCGCGTTCGCGACTGGGGATCTGAACAATGTTCCATCCCAGCCCGGCCAATACCAGCGGGCCATGGCGCCGCCCCGAATTCGCCGCCGGGAGGGAGGCTCTTGGCGACTCCGGGCAGGGACCCTTTTGGCTGATTTTTTGTTCTCCTAAGAAGAATAATCAAGCTTTTCATGAGCTATTGTTCTCTTTAGAAGAACAAAAACCGGCCATTTCCCGTCGAGGCCCGGAGCCGCTGGGCACTTATCCAATGCCTGAGAGATCCTTCTCTCGGCGGCGGACCATCAGAGGTCCAGATTCTCGACCGAGAGGGCGTGTTTCTCGATGAACTCCCGACGCGGGTCCACCTGATCCCCCATCAGGGTGGAGAACACCTCGTCCGCCGCGATGGCGTCCTCGATGGTGACGCGCAACAGGCGCCGGGTTTCCGGGTTCATGGTGGTTTCCCAGAGCTGATCCGGATTCATCTCGCCAAGACCTTTGTAGCGTTGGAGGCTCTGATTCTTCCGGGCCTCGCTGACCAGACGTTCCCAGGCCTCATAGAAGTTATTCGCCACAAAGCTCCTGTCGCCCCGCTTTATCGTGGCGCTGGCGCTGAACAAGGCCGCCATGCGTTCGGCGAAGTCGCGCGCCTTGCGATAATCCGCCCCCTGGAAGAAATGCAGCGGGATGATCCTGTGCTGTCGGCTGCCGTGGACCTGGGCGCTGATCTCCAGGCCCCGGGCCGCCCCGTCCTCGCCGCGGATCACCTTCCCCTGATACTGATTCCCGGGACGCCGATCGGCGTTGACGGCGGTCAGCAGCTCGGCGAGCCACTCCTCCAGATGGGAGGGCTCCTGGGACAGGGCCAGATCCGGCGGGGAGTAATAGAGGATCTTGGAGAGCAGATCCGGCTCGATGGTACGACTCAGGCGCTCGCGCAGGCCCTGATGCGCCAGGTATTCCCGACCGAAGCTCTCCAGGGTCGGGCCGGTCAGGACAGTAGCCGATCCCTCCGGGATGATGCTGACGTCTTCCAGGGCCAGTTGCAGCAGATGCAGGTTCAGCTCGGTATCATCCGTCAGATAGCGCTCCTGTTTGCCTTTTTTCACCTTGTAGAGCGGCGGTTGGGCGATATAGACATAGCCGCGATCGACCAACTCGGGCATCTGGCGGTAGAAGAAGGTCAGCAGCAGGGTGCGGATATGGGCGCCGTCCACGTCCGCGTCGGTCATGATGATGATGCGGTGGTAGCGGATCTTGCTGACATCGAAGTCCTCCCGTCCGATGCCGCAACCCAGGGCGGTGATCAGGGTGCCGACCTCGACCGAGGCGAGCATCTTGTCGAAGCGCGCCTTTTCCACATTGAGGATCTTGCCTTTCAACGGCAGGATCGCCTGAAAGCGTCGGTCACGCCCCTGTTTGGCGGAACCGCCGGCGGAATCGCCCTCGACGAGAAAGAGTTCCGACCGGGCCGGGTCCTTTTCCTGGCAATCGGCGAGCTTGCCGGGGAGCCCGGCGATATCCAGCACCCCCTTGCGGCGGGTCATCTCCCTGGCCCTGCGGGCCGCCTCCCGGGCGCGGGCCGCCTCGATCATCTTGCCGGCGATGAGCTTGGCATCGTTGGGGTTTTCCTGCAGATACTCGGTGAACTTTTCCGCCACCAGGCCCTCGACCACCGCCTTGACCTCGGAAGAGACGAGCTTGTCCTTGGTCTGGGACGAGAACTTGGGGTCGTGAAGCTTGACCGACATGACCGCCGTCAGACCTTCCCGGGCATCCTCGCCCGAGGTCTCGACCTTTTGCTTCTTCGATAGGCCTTCGGTTTCGATGTACTGATTGAGGGATCGGGTCAAGGCGGCGCGAAATCCGGCCAGATGGGTGCCGCCGTCCCGTTGGGGGATATTGTTGGTAAAGGGGAAGATGATTTCGAGATAACCCTCATTCCATTGCATGGCAATTTCGACCTTGATGTCGTTGCGCTCACCGCAGAAATAGAAGATCTGGGGATGAATGGGAGTCTTCTTACGGTTCAGGTGCTCGACGAAGGCCTTGATCCCACCCTGATATTCGAAGACATCCTGGCGCTCGCTTCGTTCGTCTTTCAGAGTGATGCGCACCCCCGAGTTGAGGAAGGAAAGTTCGCGCAGGCGTTTGGCCAGGATGTCGTAATGGAATTCGATGGAAGAAAAGATGGTGTCGCTCGGATGGAAGGTGATCGAAGTCCCGGTAGCCTCGGATAGGCCTATTTCCGCCAGCGGGGCCTGGGGTTCGCCAAGCTGATATTCCTGAAAATAGTGTTTGCCGTCGCGATAAATATTGAGTCGCAGCACCTCGGACAGGGCGTTGACGACCGATACGCCGACACCGTGCAGACCGCCGGAGACCTTGTAGGAATTGTCGTCGAATTTGCCGCCGGCATGCAGCACCGTCATGATGACTTCGGCGGCGGAGCGGTTTTCTTCCTGATGGATATCGACCGGAATACCGCGGCCATTATCGGTTACGGTGACAGACTCACCTTCGTGGATGATGACCTCGATGGCGCTGCAATAACCGGCCAGGGCTTCGTCGATCGAATTGTCGACCACCTCGAACACCATGTGATGCAGACCGGTGCCATCATCGGTATCCCCTATATACATACCAGGACGCTTGCGTACCGCATCCAGACCGCGCAGTACCTTGATATTGGATGAATCGTAAGACATTAACTTCACCAGAAGGCTTTGTACCTTTCACCTGTTCCGTTCGGAGCGGCAGGTGAGAGGGTGATAAATATTCATCTCTTGGTCCTGAGCGGCCTATCGGCACACATCAGGGTTATGGAAGTGACAACACATCGAATCCTGCCGGGGGCACGGAACCGGAGGGAGATCCGCGCGGGTCGCGAAGGGTTCTAGGAAAGGAATGGTGCGAAAAATAATGCCATAAAGGTGTTCCGTTTGCCGGGCAAGAAATACACCAAATCAACCGCCATCCTGTGCAGGTGGATGATGTGGCGCGAGAAAAAGAGAGGGACGGTGGAAGCAAAGGCGGGCTAATGAGAATGCATCCCTTCCCCCTCGATCATCCGGCACGCAAGACCAAGGCGATCGGCTCTAGGCCGCTTCCGTCTCTGGTTTCCATGTCCGCGGCAGTTGCTCCATGGTTTGTTCGATCCAATCTTCCATGAGCTTGTTGATCTGTCCGGCCTTCCGGCCTTGGGGAAGGATGGGCGGGCCGACCACGACATCGATGACACCAGGGTATTTTATCAAGCCCCGTCGCTTCCAGAAAACGCCGGCATTGTGGGCGATAGGGATGATGGGATGCCCCGTAACCTCCGCCAAGAGGGCACCGCCGACACCATACTTATGCCGCTCCCCGGGGGCGACCCGGGTGCCTTCGGGAAACACCACGATCATTCTCCCCTTGGCGAGGCAGTCCTTGCCTGCCTGAATCACCTGCTTGATGGCGGCCAAGCCTTCCTTGCGCTCGATGGCGACGGGCTCCGCCTTGCGAAGCGCCCAGCCGAATATGGGGATGCGCAGCAATTCCTGCTTCAGGATCCAGGTCTGTCGATGCGGCAGCAGACCACGCAGAGAAAGGGTTTCCCAGGTCGATTGATGCTTGGAACAGATGATGCACGGCCCGTTCGGGATGTTGTCCCAGCCCTGGATCCGGTATCTGAGGTTGCAGATCCAGCGCAACAACAGCAGATTGGTCCGTCCCCAGCCCACGGCGATTTTCGAGGCGGCGTCGAAAGAGATCACTGGATACAAGAGGACGATGGGCAGGGAAAACAACAGTGTCGAAATGACGAAGGCGACGAAATACAGCAGGGAACGCAGCAGGATCATACTTTGGGGTGTCCTTCACTCACCAGGTGTTGCACGGCGCGGAGCAGATCCGGGTAGATTTCCACCCCGGCGAGTCCCTCGCCGGCCTCGATGGTGCGCAGGCCCTTGCCGGTCTTGACCAGTATGGGGCGAGCGCCCAGGGCCCGGGCGGCTTCCAGATCCCGCAAGGTATCGCCGATGGCGGGCACACCCTGGAGCTGGATATGGTAACGCTCGCCGATGGCCTCGAAGAGTCCGGGATTGGGTTTGCGGCAGCGGCAAGCGTCCCTGGGACCATGAGGACAGAAAAAGATGGCGTCGATCACCGCACCCAAGCGCACCAGTTCGGCACGCATCTTCTGGTGGATGGCGTTGAGGTCTTCGATGTCGAACAGACCCCGGGCCAGACCGGATTGATTGGTGGCCACGGCGATACGGAAGCCGTGATGATTGAGCAGGGCTATGGCTTCGAGGCTTCCCGGCAAGGGGCGCCATTCGTCCGGATGCTTGATGAAATCGTCCGAGTCTTCGTTGATGACCCCATCCCGATCCAGGATGACCAGCTTCGTCATGACCTCCCCCGCAAGCTAGCTGTGCTGGTCCTGAAATTCCGATACCCGGATGCGACCATCGATGAGCCGTGAGCGGCGGTGTTGCAGCTTGGTCATCTTGTCCCAGAAGGCCTGGTTGAGATCCAGGTCGGCGGCGATGCCGGTGCCGACCAGCAGGATCAACAGATCCGCCAGTTCTTCCGCCAGCACCGCCTTGGTTTTTCCTTTGGTCACGCATTCGGAGATCTCGCCCAATTCTTCCGTCATCAGGGCAATCCGATACAGCAGATCCTCGCCCCCCAGCTCGCGAAACTGGTGTTTGGTATGGAACGCCTGCACCGCGGCGAGCATGTCCGCATAGGAATCCGGATCGACCTGGGGACGGGAAGCTGGGTTCATTGCAGTCTGGAGATGTCCGCCGCGGCGAGAAAAAGCGCTTCCAGTTCCGCCAACAACTTGAGCCGATGGCGCCGGATATGGGCGTCCTCGGTCATCACCATGACCTGGTCGAAGAAACTGTCCACCCGCTGGCGTAATTCCGCCAGTCGGACCAAGCCCGCCTCGTAGTCGCCCCGGGCGAACAGCGGGGCGGTGATGGCCGCATACTCCTGCACGCCCTGGAAAAGGTGCTGTTCGGCGGACGAAGACAGGCAAGCGGCGTCGATACCCTCAGGCAGGACATCCTCCGCCTTGCGCAGGATATTGCGGATCCTTTTGTTGGCGGCGGCCAAGCTCGCCGCTTCCGGGAGGCCGCGGAAGCGGTGGACGGCCCGCATCCGACGATCGAAATCCCGGGGGCTCGTGGGCCGGACCGCGGCGACGGCGTCGAACAGATCCGGGGCGAAGCCTTGGTCGCTGTAATAGCCCCGCAACCGCTCCATCATGTAGTCGAACACCTGTTCGGCGGTGTCCCCCTGTCCCACTCCATCCGGCAGCGCCCGACAGGCGGAGTCCAGCAGGGCCTTGAGATCCAGATCGAGCGGGGTCTCGATCAGGATGCGCAGCACTCCGAGGGCGGCCCGGCGCAGGCCGAAGGGGTCTTTGTCGCCGGTGGGTTTCTGCCCGATGGCAAAGATCCCGGCGAGGGTGTCGAGCTTGTCCGCCAGGGCGACGGCACGACCCGTAGCGGTCCGGGGCAGGGCATCGCCGGCAAATCTGGGCTGGTAATGCTCGGCGATGGCGGCGGCGGTTTCCTCCGCTTCGCCATGGGCTGCGGCGTAATAGCGCCCCATGAGGCCCTGTAGTTCGGGGAATTCCACCACCATCTGGGTCAGGAGATCGCATTTGCAGAGCTGGGCGGCACGCACCCCAAGCCCGGGGTCGGAGTCAACGGCCATGGCGATTTCCCCAGCGAGGGCGGCGAGGCGCTCGGTCTTGTCGTAGAGACTGCCGAGCCGGTCCTGGAACACCACCTTGGCGAGTTCATCCCGGCGCGCGACCAAGGGGCGCTTCAGATCCTGGTGCCAGAAGAAGGCCGCATCGCTGAATCTGGGTCGGATCACCCGCTCATTGCCGGCCCGTACCTGGGAAAGATCCTTGCTCTCGATATTGGCGATGGCGATGAAGTTCGGGCAAAGACGGCCATCCTCGGCGAACACCGGGAAATACTTCTGATGTCCCTGCATGGTCTTCACCAGCGGCTCCGGCGGCACTTCGAGAAAGCGTTCCTCGAAAGCGCCGACGATGGCCACCGGCCATTCCACCAGGGCGGTGACTTCATCCAACAGGCTGTCTTCGACCCTGGCCTGTCCCCCCAGCGTCAGCGCCGCCGAAGTCGCCTCATGACGGACGCGCTCCCGTCGCTCGGCAAAATCGGCATAGACCATCCCTTCCTCTTTCAGTCGCCGGGGATAATCGCCCGGGTGTTCCAGGGTGATGGTCCCGGGCCGGTGGAAGCGATGGCCTCGGGTGCCGCGATCGGCCTGGATGCCGAGGATGCGGCAGGGGATGACTTCGGTGCCGAGGAGCATCACCACCCAATGCACCGGACGCACGAACTCCTCCACACCCTGGCCCCAACGCATGCGTTTGGGGATCGGCAGGCCATCGAGGGCCTGTTCCACCACCCCCGGCAGGAGCTCGAGCGCCGCCTTTCCGGGGAGCACCTGGCTGAACACCAACCAGGCGCCTTTCTCGCCCTCTTGGGTCTCCAACTGTTCCACACCGACGCCACAGGAGCGGGCAAAACCTACCGCGGCCCCGGTGGGCCGGCCTTGGGCGTCGAAGGCGGCCTTGAGGGCCGGGCCCTTGCGCTCGACCCGACGCTCCGGCTGGGCCTGATCCAGCCCCTCGACCAACACCGCCAGCCGCCTGGGGGTGGCGAATGAGCGCGCCGTCCGGTAACCGAGATCGAGTTCCCGCAGGCGACGTTCAACGCCTTCGGTAAAGGTCTGGGAGAGGCTGAGCAGGGCCTTGGGCGGCAGTTCTTCGGTGCCGATCTCGACCAGAAAATCCGCTTTCTTAAGCATTGGCTTCGCCCTCCTGCCGAGTGAGCATGGGAAAGCCGAGCGCCGCCCGGCGATCGTAATAGGCCTGGGCGACGTTGCGCGCCAGCGCCCGCACCCGCAGGATGAAGCGTTGCCGCTCGGTGACCGAGATGGCATGCCGGGCATCGAGCAGATTGAAGGTATGGGAGGCCTTCAACATCTGTTCATAGGCCGGAAGCGGCAGGCCCAAGCCGATGAGCCGGTGGCTTTCCCGTTCGCAGACGTCGAACCAGGCAAAGAGCGAAGGCACATCCGCCTGCTCGAAGTTGTAACCGGATTGCTCCACCTCGTTCTGGTGGAAGACATCGCCATAGCTCACCCGCCCCTGGGGCCCGTAGGTCCAGGTGAGATCGAAGACGCTTTCGACCCCTTGCAGGTACATGGCGATACGCTCCAGCCCGTAGGTGATCTCGCCGGAGACCGGTCGACAGTCGAGCCCGCCCACCTGCTGGAAATAGGTGAACTGGGTGACCTCCATGCCGTTGAGCCAGACCTCCCAGCCGAGCCCCCAGGCGCCGAGGGTGGGCGACTCCCAGTTGTCCTCGACAAAGCGGATATCGTGGGTGAGAGGGTCGATCCCCAGCCGGTAGAGGGAGCCCAGATAGAGTTCCTGGATGTTCATGGGCGAGGGCTTGAGGATCACCTGGTACTGATAGTAGTGCTGCAGCCGATTGGGATTCTCCCCATAGCGACCGTCGGTCGGTCGACGGGAAGGCTGCACGTAGGCGCAGTTCCAGGGTTCCGGTCCGATGGCACGCAGAAAGGTCGCTGAATGGAAGGTCCCCGCCCCCATCTCCATGTCGTAGGGCTGCAACAGCACACAGCCTTCGTGCGCCCAGTAATCCTGCAGGGCCAGGATCAGGCCCTGGAAGGTGGCCAGATCATGGGCGCCTGCGTCAAGAGTCGTTGTCGTCACCTCTAGATCCCCGCTCCCGGACAAACCTTGAAGTATAGCTTTTGCCGGGAGGGCTTGACCATGCCGGAACCGCGCCGTCTCGCCACCAAGCCCGATCCGGCCACGGCCTCGCCTTGACCGACGGGTAATCGCCTTGGCCGGTTATCCGTCCGATGTCGCCGTCGCCGGGTCCCCCGCCCGCGCCACCGCCCAGAAATCCACCCGTTCGACGCCGGAGGCGAGAAAAACCTGTGCCAAGCTGTTCAGCGTGGTGCCGGTGGTGACCACATCGTCGATCAGGGCCAGATGCCGGATACCCTGGAGTGGCTCCACGGCAAAGGCGCCCTTGAGGTTGCTTAGCCGCTCCTTACGGGGTAATCCGGTTTGGGGTGGCGTATAGCGAACCCGGCGGCAGACCCGGGGGTTCACAGGCAGAGCAAAACGCTGTCCAAGCAGGCGGGCCAGTTCCATCGCCTGGTTGAAGCCCCGTTCCCGCAATCGCCGGGGGTGTAACGGCACCGGCACCAGGAGTTGGGGCCGATCGACGCCTTGCTGTTCGAGAAAGTCACCGACCAACTCGGCCAGCAGACGCCCGGCGGCGAAACCGGCGTGGAACTTGAGTTGCCGCACCAGATGGGGGACGGTCCAGGTATAGACCAGGGCGGCATACGCGGATCGAATCGGCGGGGGATGTTGCAGGCAGGTGCCGCAGAGGCCGCCGGGGGCGACTTTGTCCGGCAGGGGCCGGGCGCAGGTGGCGCAGGCATGGCGGTTGTAAGGCAATTCGACGCGGCAACCCGGGCAAAGATCCTGGTTCCCCGCCCCGGGTCGGCCACAGAGTAGACACCTGGGGGGATAGGCGAGGCGCAGCAGTGTTTGCAGCCAGTCGTTTACTTTCATCCTGTTCGATAGTTGACAACGGAATCGGGAAAGCTAGTATCCGGGATCTTGGTCGGCTCCCTGAGCCCTTTCCGGTGGCGGGGAAGCGGTTATCCCTTCACCCACCCCGGCCCTCGATAGGATGTATCCATGTCCCTACCTCGTCACGACTGGTCCTTGGAGGAGGTTGAAAGCCTGCTCGGTCTCCCCTTCAACGACCTGCTGTTCCAGTCCCAGAGCATACACCGCACCGCCTTCGATCCCAACCGGGTGCAGGTCAGCACCCTGCTCAGCATCAAGACCGGGGCCTGTCCCGAGGATTGCGGCTACTGCTCCCAAAGCGCCCATCACGCCACCGGCCTGGAGGTCGAAAGGCTGCTCCCGCTTGCTGAGGTCCTGACCGCGGCGCGGAACGCCAAGTCGGCCGGGGCGACGCGCTTCTGTATGGGGGCCGCCTGGCGGAATCCCACGGACAAGAATCTGGAACGGGTGGTGGAGATGGTCCGCGGGGTACACGAGCTGGGCCTGGAAACCTGCGTCACCCTGGGCATGCTGAGCGGCGATCAGGCCCGGCAGCTCAAAGCAGCGGGTCTCGATTACTACAACCACAACCTGGACACCTCGCCGGAGTTTTACCCCCAGGTCATCAGTACCCGCACCTATCAGGATCGGCTGGATACCCTGGAGCAGGTGCGCGCGGCCGGCATCCGGGTCTGCACCGGCGGCATCCTGGGGATGGGCGAGTCACGCCGGGATCGCGCCTCCATGCTGCGACAACTGGCCAACCTCCCCCAGCACCCCGAATCCGTGCCCATCAACCTGCTGGTCAAGGTGGCGGGAACCCCCCTCTACGACAGCCCCCGCCTGGACCCCTTGGAATTCGTGCGCACCATCGCCGTGGCGCGGATCCTGATGCCGTCCGCCCATGTCCGCCTCTCCGCCGGACGCGCCGAGATGAGCGACGAACTCCAGGCGCTATGCTTCTTTGCCGGCGCCAATTCCATCTTTTACGGCGAGCGCCTGCTCACCACCGGCAACGCCGGTACCGAGCGGGATCTGGATCTCTTTGCCCGCCTCGGCCTGGGGTTCGAGGTCCAAGCCGAATCCGTCGAGTCCGACTTCGGCCCTTGTCGGCGACAGGCCCGGGGAGGCTGAGCTGGATACCCGGTCTTTGTCGGACGCCCTTTCCAGTCTGCGGGAACAACACCTCTACCGCCAACACCGGGTGGTGGAAGGGTCGCAGGGACCGGAGCTGGAGATCCAAGGCCGGCGCCTGCTCAACTTCTGCAGCAATGACTATCTCGGCCTGGCCGCTCACCCCGAGGTGCGTCGGGCCTTCCAGAAGGGAGTGGATGACTATGGCGTCGGCAGTGGCGCCGCGCATCTGATCTGTGGTCACAGCCGCGCCCATCAGGCCCTGGAAGAAGACCTGGCGGAATTCACCGGACGCCCCCGGGCACTCTTGTTCTCCACCGGTTACATGGCCAATCTCGGCGTGATGGATGCCCTGCTGGGGCGACGGGACCTGGTGTTCGAGGATCGGCTGAACCATGCCTCCCTGCTCGATGGCGCCCGGCTCTCCCGGGCCAAGCTACGACGCTATCCCCACCAAGATGTGGAGACCCTCTCCGCCTGGCTGCAAGCGGGATTTCCTGGTCGGCGGCTGATCGCCACCGATGGCGTCTTCAGCATGGATGGGGATCTGGCGCCGTTGCCGGACTTGGCCCGGTTGGCGGAGGAACATGGGGCCTGGCTCATGGTCGACGACGCCCATGGTCTGGGGGTGCTGGGTCGGGACGGAGGCGGGACCCTGGCCCACTTCGGTCTGGGCGTGGAGGCGGTGCCCATCCTCATGGGCACCCTGGGCAAGGCCTTCGGCACCTTTGGCGCCTTCGTTGCTGGTTCTGAGACCCTCATCGAGACCCTGATCCAGAGCGCGCGTCCCTATATCTACACCACCGCCCCGCCTGCCGCCCTGGCGGTGGCGACCCGCGCCAGCCTGGCCCTGGCCAGACGTGAAGGCTGGCGGCGCGAACGCCTGCGGACCCTGGTGGAACATTTCCGCCGCGGCGCGACCGAGCTGGGTTTCCGGCTCGATCCGTCCACTACTCCCATCCAACCCCTGATCGCCGGGACCGCGACCCACGCCCTGGCCTGGAGTCGGCACTTGGAGGAACAAGGTATCCTGGTGGCGGCGATTCGCCCGCCCACGGTTCCCGAAGGGAGCGCCCGCCTGCGCCTCACCCTCACCGCCGCCCACAGCGACGCCCATCTTGCCCGTCTGCTCGATGCCCTCGGCGACCTGCCCGAAGTGGATGCGCCATGAGGCTGGCCAGCGAGACCCTTGGCGATGGCCCAGACTTGGTGCTGCTCCATGGCTGGGGCATGAATGCCGCCATCTGGGAAGACTGCGCTCCACAACTGGCCCAGAGTTTCCGTCTCCATCTCATCGAGCTGCCCGGCCATGGGCGCAGCCCCTGGGACCCGGGCTGGCGGGATCTTGGCAGCTGGGCCGCCGCCTGCCTCGAGGTGGCTCCCCCGGTCGCCTGCTGGATCGGCTGGTCCCTGGGCGGCACCCTCAGCCTGCAAGCGGCGCTCATGGCGCCCCAGCGTCTGCGTGGGTTGGGTCTGGTCACCGCCACGCCGAAATTTCTCCGCTCGGATGACTGGCCCCAGGCCATGCCGGAGCCAACCTTGCGCGGTTTCGCCGGAGAGTTATTGGCCGATCCCCAACTGACCATGGAACGCTTTCTCGCCCTCCAGGTACGCGGCAGCGAGGCCGGGCGGGAGACCCTGCGCCGTCTGCGCCAGAGTCTGCGGGCCCGACCCCGGGCCCGGGCCGAGGCCCTCATGACCGGCCTGGAGATACTGGCCCGGACCGATCTGCGGACGCTCCTGGCGCGGCTCCGGCTTCCCAGTGACTGGTTGTTCGGCGACCGGGATACCCTGGTGCCGGCGGGGATCGCCGCCCAGGTTTCCGGGCTGGGAAACGGGATCCATACCCGCGTCTTGACGGGGGCCGGTCACGCCCCCTGGTTGTCCCATCCGACCGCCACCCTGGAGTGGCTGCGGGCCTTCGCCCTATGAATCAGGACTGGCCCGGGATCGACAAACTTCAGGCCCGCCGCGCCTTCGAGCGCGCCGCTTCCGGCTATGATCGGGTGGCGGTGTTGCAACGGGAGGTAGGCCAGCGCCTCTTCGAGCGTCTGGATCTGGTGCGGCTCCAGCCACAACGGTTGTTGGATCTCGGCTGCGGCACCGGCGAGCTCAGCGGTCAACTGCTCCGCCGTTATGCCAAGTCCGAGGTGATCGCCCTCGATTTCGCCTTCCCCATGCTCCAGCTCGCCCGCCGCCGGGGCCGCTGGCTGCGCCGTCCCCGCTGCCTCTGCGCCGATGCGGAACATCTCCCCCTCGCCGCGGCGAGCTGCGATCTGGTGTTCTCCAATCTGGCCCTGCAATGGTGCAACGATCTGCGGCGGACCTTCGAGGATCTCCTGCGCGTCTTGCGTCCGGGCGGCCTGCTATTGTTCAGCACCTTCGGCCCGGACACCCTCAAGGAACTCAGGTCGAGCTGGCAGCAGGTGGATGACCGCTCCCACGTCAACCTCTTCCTGGATATGCACGACCTCGGCGACCTTCTCACCGGCCTCGGCTTTCTCGACCCGGTGATGGACGCCGATTGGATGACCCTGACCTATGCCGACCTCGATGGGCTCATGGCCGATCTCAAATGGCTGGGGGCGCATAATGTCACCCGGGACCGCCCCCGGGGTCTCACCGGCAAGGGCCGCCTGAGCGCGCTACGCCTGGCCTATGAAGGCTTCCGCCGCGAGGGCAAACTCCCGGCCACCTATGAGCTGGTCTATGGCCATGCCTGGGCGCCCCAACAGCGACGCACCACGGAGGGGATCAGCCTCTCCCTGCAAGCGATGCGGGCCCAGCTCAGCCAGCCACGGGAAAGATAAGGTCGACCTCCGCCCAAATCGGTCGGCCATCCAACACATTGGTGAACCATCATAGGCTCGGCCGGCCATCCAATAGGGGTCGGCAGAGCCGAATATTGTCTAGGCGTAGGCGGCCAGCTATAGCAAACCCGTGGCGATTGCGGTTTACCATCGGATTTGTAGGTAGCCGGCAGACCCCGACGGGGGTAAGCTGGCGTTGAGACGGGGGTGTGGCTCTTGGGGTCCGCGACCGGCCTTGGCCGACTCGCTTGACTTGAAATGCCGCCCCCGTCTCCCTGCATCGTCCACTGAGGTCATACGGGATGGTGCCGGGCCGTGGGGCCGTGGCTCTGTATGTAGACGAGACCGGCGGATGATCCAAGCGGTTCATACCTTAGTTCTACTTTGTCAGATTCAAAGCTATACGATTTAGGGTTGGATGTGGTATTATAACTTATTGTTTTATAGAGGATTATCACGATGATTTCGTGAAATTCCCTCGCCTTGCCTGCGTTCCGCCCTTCAGGGCCTCCCAGAGGCGCTTGGTGCTCACTTAGAGCGTTTTCCCTCATTTTTCGTCACCCGCACGCGCGATGTCACCGCGACGTTCTACGGCTATGTGAGAGGGTTGTTCCAATCCGAACGGGCCACCATGCTACGCATGAGTGAGGTAAACGCGGTCGATCATCAGGCCATGCAACACATGCTGACCGAGGGGGTTGTCGACTGGGTAGGTTTTGGAGAGCAGATCGCCCGGGAGACCGATGCCCTGCTGGGCGGGGCGAATTCGGTCTTGCTGATTGACGAAAGCGCCTTCAGCAAAAAAGGGGAAGCTTCAGCTGGGGTGGCCCGGCAGTGGAATGGTCGCCTGGGCAAGGTAGACAACTGTCAGGTCGGGGTGTTTGCGGCCCTGTGTCGAGGCGAGCTGGCGAGCCTGATTGACGCCCGTCTGTATCTCCCGAAAGACTGGGTAGCGGCGGCGGCGCGCTGCGACCAGGCCGCGATTCCACAGGCCGCCCGTCGCTTTCGGAGCAAAACCGGTTTTGCCCTGGAGCTGGTTGAAACCGCCCTCGCCCGCGGAGTTCGCTTTGGATACCTTGGTGTAGACGCCGGTTACGGCAAAGAGCCGGGATTTCTGCGCGCCCTTGACGCTTCGGCCACCCACTTCGTGGCCGATGTCCATGGTGATCAAATGATCTACCTTCAGGACCCCAAGCCTCAGGTGCCGGCTTGGTCGGGTCGGGGGAGGACTCCTCTTCAGCTCAAGGCCCAAACGACGCCGGTACGGGTCGACCACTGGGCCGCCGAACAGCCGCCCGAGGCTTGGCGAAGACTCACCTTGCGGGAGGGCGAAAAGGGGCGATTGACAGCCGACTATCTCCAGGCTCGGGTGTGGCTGTGGGATGGGGAAGAACCCCAGGCCCGGTGTTGGCACCTGCTGGTGCGCCGGGAACGGGGCGCGAGCGAGATGGCTCACTACTCTCTGTCCAATGCCCCCGCCGAGACCCCATTGCCCGAACTGGCGCGGGTGCAAGCCCAACGATTCTTCATTGAGCACAGCTTTCGCGAGGCGAAAAGTGAATGTGGACTGGCGGAGTATCAGGTGCGTCGCTGGGATGCTTGGCATCACCACATGGCCTTGGTCATGTTGGCTACCCTGTTTCTCGTCAAGCAGAAACTCGAAGGCCGAAACCACTGGCCGATGCTCTCCTTCAACGATCTGGTCACCGCACTGGCGCACCTGCTGCCCAAGCGCCAACTCACCGCCGAGGAGCTGGCGGATATCATCACCAAGCGACATCGTCTGCGTCAGCGGGCAAAAGCTTCACAGACCCGACGCTCCATGACGGCTTTAGAGTGAATGTGACAAAGTAGAATTAGGGGTCCGACATATGGGGGTTGCCATGGTCCTGCGTCCAGAACTTCGGGTGAGCGTCGATGTGGGCTGCCAT